>OBLI01001460.1_pt1 | contig 22976 bp, 10 predicted proteins | sample 1519701 | NCBI WGS metagenome assembly OBLI01 (sample SAMEA3663005, study PRJEB22513) | pig gut metagenome | biome: pig gut; feature: pig-associated habitat; material: faeces | place: France | collected 2012
TTTAGAATAAAATGGCAGATATCAAAGCTATTGCAGAAGAGTTAGTAAATCTTACTGTTAAGGAAGTTAATGAGTTGGCAACTGTCCTGAAGGACGAGTATGGTATCGAGCCCGCCGCTGCAGCTGTTGCTGTGGCTGCCGGTCCTGCTGCAGCTGGTGCAGCTGAGGCTGCTGAGGAGAAGACATCTTTCGATGTTGTCCTCACTGACATCGGCGCTACTAAGCTCCAGGTTGTGAAGGCTGTTAAGGAGGCTTGTGGTCTCGGTCTGAAGGAGGCTAAGGCTCTCGTTGAGGGTGCTCCCGCTACAATCAAGGAGGGTCTCTCAAAGGACGAGGCTGAGAACCTGAAGAAGGCCATCGAAGAGGCTGGTGCTAAGGTTGAGCTGAAGTAAGCAGTCAGAGGTTAGACCTCTCAACTTATTATAACATAAATGGTTAGGATTTGCCCAGTCGGTGAGTCCTAACCTTTTTGTGTCTTTCAAGTTTTTTTTGTATCTTTTCAAAGAAAACTTCACAGGTAACAGATTCACAAATCATTTTTATGACCAAAGTTGTAAATAACAGAGTAAATTTCGCAAGCGTCCATAATCCGTACCCATTCCCGGATTTCCTCGACGTTCAGCTGAAGTCATTCCGCGACTTCTTGCAGTTGGACACTCCCCCTGAGGAACGCAAGAACGACGGTTTGTATAAGGTGTTCGCAGAGAACTTCCCTATCACAGACACGCGTAATAACTTCGTTCTTGAGTTCTTGGATTACTATATCGACCCGCCCCGCTATTCTATTGATGAGTGTTTGGAGCGTGGTCTGACATATAGCGTACCCTTGAAGGCTAAGATGAAGCTTTACTGCACTGATCCTGACCATGAGGACTTTGGAACGTTTATCCAGGATGTTTTCTTGGGTACCATTCCTTATATGACAGATAATGGTACGTTCGTCATCAATGGTGCTGAGCGTGTTGTCGTTGCTCAGTTGCACCGTTCTCCTGGTGTTTTCTTTGGTCAGGGCGTTCATGCCAATGGTACCGTTCTGTACAGTGCTCGTATTATCCCGTTTAAGGGTTCTTGGATCGAGTTCGCTACAGACATCAATAATGTCATGTACGCTTACATTGATCGTAAGAAGAAGTTGCCCGTAACAACCATGTTGCGTGCTATCGGCTACGAGTCTGATATGGACATCTTGAAGATCTTCGATCTCGCTGAAGAGGTGAAGGTTAACAAGAAGAACCTGAAGGCTTGCCTGGGCCGCAAGCTCGCTGGTAACGTTATGAAGACCTCTTACGAGGAATTCACTGATGAGGATACCGGTGAGGTAACGCTCATGCAGCGTAACCAAGTAATCTTGGATCGTGGCACTGAGATCACTGAGGACAATTATGATCTGATCCTCGATAGTGAGGTGCAGACCATTTTGTTGCACAAGGATGAGGAGACAGCCAATAAGTTCTCTATCATTTTCAATACGCTTGCTAAGGACCCCAGTAACTCAGAGACGGAGGCTGTTCGTTACATCTATCGTCAGCTTCGTAATGCTGATCCTGTGGATGACACCAGCGCTCGCGAGGTTTTCCAGAACTTGTTCTTCTCTGACAAGCGTTACGACTTGGGTGAGGTGGGTCGTTATCGTATCAATACCAAGCTCGGTCTCGACACGGATGGCGATGTGCGCGTTCTTACCAAGGAGGATATCATTGCCATCATCAAGTATCTGATCAAGCTCATCAACTCTAACGCAAGCGTTGATGACATTGACCACCTTTCGAACCGTCGCGTTCGCACCGTTGGTGAGCAGTTGGCCAACCAGTTCTCTATTGGTTTGGCACGTATGAGCCGCACCATTCGTGAGCGCATGAATGTTCGTGACAATGAGGTGTTCACACCGACCGACTTGATCAATGCCAAGACTATTTCAAGCGTCATTAACTCGTTCTTCGGTACCAACCCGTTGAGCCAGTTCATGGACCAGACCAACCCGCTCGCTGAGGTGACTCATAAGCGTCGTCTTTCAGCACTCGGTCCTGGTGGTTTGACCCGTGAGCGCGCAGGTTTCGAGGTTCGTGACGTTCACTATACTCACTATGGCCGTCTTTGTCCTATTGAGTCGCCTGAGGGACCGAACATCGGTCTGATTTCTTCGCTCTGTATGTATGCCACCATCAATGAGTTGGGCTTCATCGCCTCTCCGTACCGTGTGGTGAAAGACAGCAAGGTTGACATGGACAACGACGATGTTGTCTACCTCACCGCAGAGGAAGAGGAAGGTAAGTTCGTTGCTCAGGGTAATGCTCCGTTGAGAGAGGATGGTTCTTTCATCCGTGCCACGGTCCACACCCGTAAGGCTGCCGACTTCCCTGTTGTCACTCCCGATAGAGTCGACCTGATGGACGTTGCTCCTCAGCAGATCGCTTCCGTGAGTGCCGGTCTGATTCCTTTCTTGGAGCACGATGACGGTCACCGCGCCCTGATGGGATGTAACATGATGCGCCAGGCCGTTCCTTTGCTCCATAACGATGCACCTATCGTGGGTACTGGCTTGGAGAAGCAGGTGTGTGAGAACTCTCGTACCATGGTGATGGCTGAGGGTGAGGGTGTCATCGAGTATGTTGACGCTACAACCATTCGCATTCTTTACGATCGTACGGAGGATGAGGAGTTTGTGAGCTTCGAGCCCGCTCTGAAGGAATATCGCATTCCTAAGTTCCGTCGCACCAACCAGAATATGACCATCGACCTTCGTCCTATCTGCGAGAAGGGCCAGCGCGTCAAGAAGGGTGATATCCTCACAGAGGGTTACGCCACTGAGAATGGTGAGTTGGCACTGGGTCGTAACCTCTTGGTGGCTTACATGCCTTGGAAGGGTTACAACTATGAGGACGCCGTCGTTATCTCTGAGCGCATGGTGCGCGAGGATGTGCTGACATCAGTCCACGTCGATGAGTATTCTCTCGATGTGCGTGAGACAAAGCGTGGTGTTGAGGTCTTCACAAGCGATATCCCCAACGTGAGCGAAGAGGCCACTAAGGACCTCGACGAGAACGGTATTATCCGTGTCGGTGCTCGTGTGGAGCCCGGCGACATCATGATCGGTAAGATTTCACCTAAGGGTGAGAGCGATCCTTCACCTGAGGAGAAGTTGCTCCGCGCTATCTTCGGCGACAAGGCCGGTGACGTGAAGGACTCTTCATTGAAGGCCAATCCTTCGTTGAGCGGTATTGTTATCGACAAGAAGTTGTTCACTCGTGCTGAGAAGACCCGTGAGTCGAAGAAGCAGGATAAGATCCTGTTGGCTAAGATCGACGAGGAGTATGAGGCCAAGCACGAAGACCTGAAGAACATGCTCGTCGACAAGCTGATGACTCTTACCAACGATAAGACCTCACAGGGTGTGAAGGATTACACAGATGCTGAGATCATCAACAAGGGTAGCCGCTTCACGGTAGCCGCTCTGAAGAACCTCGAGTATGATGGTGTTCAGAGTAATGGCTGGACGGATGATGAGCGCATCAATAACATGATTCAGCATCTGATCATGAACTTCATCCGCAAGGACAAGCAGTTGGCCGCTGAGCAGAACCGCCGCAAGTTCGCCATTACCATTGGTGATGAGTTGCCTTCTGGTATCTTGAAGATGGCTAAGGTTTACATTGCCAAGAAGCGTAAGATCCAGGTGGGTGATAAGCTCGCCGGTCGCCACGGTAACAAGGGTATCGTGTCTAAGATCGTACGTATGGAGGACATGCCGTTCTTGGCCGATGGTCGTCCTGTCGACCTCGTGTTGAACCCGATGGGTGTGCCTTCTCGTATGAACCTGGGACAGATCTTCGAGGCAATCCTCGGTGCTGCCGGTAAGAAGATGGGCGTTAAGTTCGCCACACCTATCTTCGATGGTGCAAAGCTCGACGACCTGCGCGTGTGGACCGACAAGGCTGGCCTGCCCAACCTTTGCTCAACAACCGTTTACGACGGTGAGACGGGTGAGCCGTTCGACCAGCAGGCCACAGTGGGTATCACCTACTTCTTGAAGTTGGGCCACATGGTTGAAGACAAGATGCACGCTCGTTCTATCGGTCCGTACAGTTTGATTACCCAGCAGCCGTTGGGTGGTAAGGCCCAATTCGGTGGACAACGTTTTGGAGAGATGGAGGTTTGGGCTCTTGAGGGCTTCGGCGCAAGCCATGTGCTTCAGGAGATGCTTACCATCAAGAGTGATGATGTCACCGGGCGTTCTAAGGCTTACGAGGCCATCGTCAAGGGCGACTCTATGCCAACACCAGGTATTCCTGAGTCTCTGAATGTGCTCCTCCACGAGTTGCGTGGTCTTGGACTGAGCGTGAAGTTGGATTAATGTTTGAATATTGAAAAGTTAGAAACATGGCTTTCAAAAAAGATACAAAGGTAAAGAATAATTTCTCGAAGATTACCATCAGCCTTGCATCTCCCGAGGAAATCAAGGAGAACTCGTATGGTGAGGTCACCAAGCCGGAGACTATCAACTACCGTACCTACAAGCCTGAGCGCGATGGTTTGTTCTGTGAGAAGATTTTCGGTCCCACGAAGGATTACGAGTGCGGCTGCGGTAAGTACAAGCGCATTCGCTATAAAGGCATCGTTTGCGACCGATGCGGAGTGGAGGTAACAGAGCGCAAGGTGCGCCGTGAGCGTAGCGGACACATCGAGCTCGTTGTTCCCGTTGCCCACATTTGGTATTTCCGCTCTCTCCCCAACAAGATCGGTTACCTTCTTGGACTTCCTACCAAGAAGCTAGATACTGTGGTCTATTACGAGAAGTACATCGTCATCCAGCCCGGTGCCGTTGCTGGCATGAAGAACCCCGAGACGGGCGAGGACCTCAATGGCTCGCACCGACTCGACCTTCTTTCTGAGGACGAGTATCTGAATATCGTCGACAACAGGTTGAGCGACACCAACGATCTTCTTGACGATTCAGACCCCAACAAGTTCATCGCCAAGATGGGTGCCGAGGCCATTCTCGATCTGCTCCATGAGCTGACCATCGAGGATGCCAATGGTCTGACAGGTCTCGACAAGCTCTCTTTCGAGCTGCGCGACCGCGCCAGCAACGACTCAAGCCAGATGCGTAAGACTGAGGCCTTGAAGCGTCTGCAGGTTGTCGAGGCATTCCGTTCCTCTAAGAATGTGAACAAGCCCGAGTGGATGATCATGAAGATTATTCCCGTCATCCCGCCTGAGCTTCGTCCGCTCGTTCCGCTGGATGGTGGCCGTTTCGCCACATCCGACCTTAACGATCTCTACCGTCGCGTCATCATCCGTAACAATCGTTTGAAGCGCCTGATGGAGATCAAGGCCCCCGAGGTCATTCTCCGTAATGAGAAGCGTATGCTTCAGGAGGCTGTCGATTCATTGTTCGACAACAGCCGCAAGGCCAGCGCCGTCAAGAGCGAGTCTAACCGTCCTTTGAAGTCGCTTTCCGACTCTCTGAAGGGTAAGCAGGGTCGTTTCCGTCAGAACCTTCTCGGTAAGCGTGTCGACTACTCAGCCCGTTCGGTTATCGTCGTAGGTCCTGAGTTGAAGATGGGTGAGTGCGGTCTTCCTAAGTTGATGGCCGCTGAGCTCTATAAGCCGTTCATCATCCGCAAGCTCATCGAGCGCGGCATCGTGAAGACGGTGAAGAGCGCCAAGAAGATTGTCGACCGTCGTGAGCCCGTTATTTGGGATATCCTCGAGAACGTGATGAAGGGTCATCCGGTGCTGTTGAACCGTGCCCCGACACTTCACCGTCTGTCGGTGCTTGCCTTCCAGCCCAAGCTCATCGAGGGCAAGGCCATTCAGTTGCACCCGTTGGCTTGTACAGCGTTCAACGCCGACTTCGATGGCGACCAGATGGCTGTCCACCTTCCTTTGAGCAACGAGGCAGTGCTTGAGGCTCAGATCCTGATGCTTCAGAGCCACAACGTTCTGAACCCTGCCAATGGTGCTTCCATCACCGTTCCTTCACAGGATATGGTGCTTGGTCTTTACTATATCACCAAGATTCGTCCCGGAGCCAAGGGCGAGGGCCTTTCTTTCTACGGTCCTGAGGAGGCAATCATCGCTTACAATGAGAAGCGTTGCGACCTTCACGCTCAGGTGAAGGTGCTTGTCGACGATCTCGTCGATGGCAAGCGTGTTCGCCACGTGGTCGAGACCTCTGTGGGTCGTGTCGTGGTCAACGAGCTTGTGCCTTCAGAGATTGGCTTCTTCAATGGCATCATTTCTAAGAAGTCGTTGCGTAACCTCATTGCCGTCGTAATTAAGTCGGTGGGTATGGCTCGCGCCTGCACCTTCCTCGATGGCATCAAGAACTTGGGTTATCGCATGGCATACCTCGCCGGTCTGTCGTTTAACCTCGACGATATCATCGTTCCTGACGACAAGAAGGCCATTGTGCAGAAGGGTCAGGATGAGGTCGACAACATTACCGCCAACTTCGATATGGGTCTTATCACCGATAAGGAGCGTTACAACCAGGTGATCGATGCTTGGACACACGTCAACGCCAACCTGAAGAAGGCTGTGATGAAGCACATGACCGAGGCCGACCAGGGCTTCAACGCCGTGTTCATGATGCTCGACTCTGGTGCTCGTGGATCTGCCGATCAGATTGCCCAGCTTGCTGGTATGCGTGGTTTGATGGCCAAGCCTCAGAAGGCTGGTGCCGAGGGCAACTCCATCATTGAGAACCCTATTCTTTCTAACTTGAAGGAGGGTATGTCGGTGCAGGAGTACTTTATCGCCTCTCACGGTGCCCGTAAGGGTCTTGCTGATACGGCTATGAAGACAGCCGACGCCGGATACCTCACACGTCGTCTTGTCGACGTGGCTCACGATGTGATCATCACCGAGGAGGACTGCGGTACCTTGCGTGGTCTTGAGTGCCGTGCCTTGAAGAATGGCGACGAGGTCATCTCTTCTCTGTCAGAGCGCATCCTTGGTCGTGTTTCTGTTCACGACGTGGTCGATCCTCATACCAATGAGGTGATCGTTGTCGCTGGAGAGGAGATCCGCGAGGACGAGGCCGAGCGCATCGAGAAGTGCGGTGTCGAGATGGTTGAGATTCGTTCAGTGCTTACCTGTGAGAGCAAGAAGGGCGTATGCCGCAAGTGCTACGGCCGTAACCTTGCCACCGCCAAGATGGTTCAGATGGGTGAGGCTGTCGGCGTGATCGCCGCTCAGGCCATCGGTGAGCCGGGTACCCAGCTTACGCTCCGTACCTTCCACGCTGGTGGTGTTGCCGGTAACGTGGCAGCCAACGCAGGCATCAAGGCTAAGAACGAGGCTCGTCTGAAGTTTGAGGAGCTGCGCACCGTGCCTTACGTCGATGACAATGATGTTGAGTGCCAGATGGTTGTTAGCCGCTTGGCCGAGGTTCAGTTCATCGATCAGAATACCGAGATTGTCCTGTCGTCTATGCAGGTGCCTTATGGTAGCTCATTGTACTTCAAGGATGGCGACAATGTGAAGCCAGGCGATCAGATTTGTCGTTGGGACCCCTTCAACGCTGTTATTGTCAGTGAGTACGCTGGTAAGCTCTGCTTCCACGACGTGGTTGAGGGCCAGACGTTCAAGGCTGAGACCGATGAGACCTCTGGTATGACAGAGCGTATCATCACCGATTCACGCGACCACACCCTCGTTCCTACGGTCGATGTGGTTAACGCCGACGGTGAGGTGCTCGTAACCTATAACTTGCCTGTGGGCGGCCACTTGGTTGTCGAGAATGGCGACGTCATCAAGACTGGTACCACATTGGTTAAGATTCCTCGTGCCGTGGGTGGTGCTGGTGATATCACCGGTGGTCTGCCCCGTGTCACCGAGCTCTTCGAGGCTCGTAACCCGTCTAACCCTGCTGTTGTGTCTGAGATCGATGGTGAGGTGTCAATGGGTAAGCAGAAGCGTGGTAACCGCGAGGTGATCGTTACCTCTAAGACCGCCGACCAGAAGAAGTATCTCGTTCCTCTGTCACGTCAGATCCTGGTTCAGGAGCACGACGCCGTTCGCGCCGGAACACCGTTGTCTGATGGTTCTATCACTCCCAACGACATCCTTGCCATCAAGGGTCCGACGGCTGTGCAGGAGTACATCGTCAACGAGGTGCAGGACGTTTATCGTCTGCAGGGTGTGAAGATCAACGATAAGCACTTCGAGATCATCGTTCGTCAGATGATGCGTAAGGTGCGCATCGACGATCCGGGCGATACCATCTTCCTCGAGCAGGAGTTGGTCGACAAGCTCGATTTCGCTGATGAGAACGACCGCATCTGGGGCAAGAAGGTTGTCACCGACGCTGGCGACTCAGAGGTTCTCGTGAAGGGTCAGATTGTTTCCGCTCGCAAGTTGCGCGACGAGAACTCAAGCCTGAAGCGTCGCGACCTGAAGCTCGTTCAGGTGCGTGATGCCGTTCCCGCCACTTCTACACAGGTGCTGCAGGGTATCACCCGCGCCGCTCTGGGTACGAAGAGCTTCATGAGTGCCGCATCGTTCCAGGAGACCACGAAGGTGCTCAACGAGGCCGCTATCCGCGGTAAGGTCGACCATTTGGAGGGCATGAAGGAGAACGTTATCTGCGGTCACCTCATCCCTGCCGGTACAGGTCTTCGTCGTTGGGAGAAGATCATTGTTGGTTCACGTGAGGAATACGACCGCATGGAGGCCAACAAGAAGAACGTCCTCGACTTCGCCAACCAGGCTGAAGAGCAATAATCCAGTCTTTAATATAGACTCTCTATAACCCGATGGCCGCCAACGCTCCAAAAGAGTGTTGGCGGCCATTCTGTTTTCTCCTCATTCTTCGTTTTCTCTGCGTGGCGTAGCCCGAGCAAGTTGGGCTCTTTACCTTTAGCTCAACCAAAACAATCTTGTCTCCCTCATGTTTCCTTCATGTTACGTTCGTGTTACATTCGTGTCCCGTTTGTGTAACTTTTTTCATCTTTTCCGCTTATCTGCTTGCGAGATTTTGCCAATATATGTAACTTTGCAGTTGGATTAATAGTCATCAAAAATGTGTTCGACCCGTGAAGGGCCCCTGCAAAAAAAAAGAACTTTAGGATACTATAACTATCAAAAGATGAACTTAACTATCAAAAATGTATTTCGCAAGGCACGGCGTGCCTTGTTGACTGCCGCAGCCATGCTTTCCGTTGCAAGCGCTTCAGCGCAGACCACCGTGCAGACCACCTTCAAGGTGTGCCCGCTCAATGTGGACGGTCTTCCCCAGAAATTTCCAGGAATCAATCTCAACCCTGACGGACCGGGTTCCGAGGGAACGCAGAAGATTGCCCAGTACATTGTGAAGAGTGGCATCGATGTGCTCGGATTGAGCGAGGATTTCAACTACAATGGCGACCTGAAGGTGGGTCTCGATGGCCAATACCAGATGGGCACATGGCGCGGACGCATCGCGCTGAACAACGAGGGTAACGTCGACCTGATGAAGCTGCGTTTCCCTACCGACGGCCTTCAGTTTCTCGTGAAGAACGGTTACTCGTTCGATGCTGAGAGGTGGGCTCCGTGGAACCAGAACTATGGTCACTTCTCTGATGGCGCCGACGAGCTCATCACCAAGGGCTACCGTTACTACCGCGTCAACTTCGGCCAGAACATCGTTGTGGAGTTTTATATCATGCACATGGATGCTGAGACCTCCGATGCCGACAACAAGGCGCGCGCCTCACAGTGGGAGCAGCTTCGCGATGCCATCATTGCCAACAACAGCGGTCTTCCGAAGATTGTGATGGGCGACACCAACAGTCGTTACACTCGCGACGACATCCTCAACCTCTTCACCAATCCCATCGTGGCCGATGGCAACTACACCGTGAGCGATGTGTGGGTGGAGAAGTGCAAGGGCGGCCTCTATCCTGAGCTGGGTAGCGAGGCGCTTGTCGTTCCTGAGGCCGACCGCACCAAGTCGAGCGCTTATGTTGCCAACGAGATTGTGGATAAGGTTCTCTATCTTAACCCCACCCACGGTGGCATGCAGCTCACCCCCAACTCCATCGTGTTCGATGCCGACAATTATCTCAAGGCCGACGGCACCCTGCTGGGCGACCACGTGCCTGTGGTCGTTGAGTTCCGCGCTGAAGGCACAACCTACGCTCCCGCCACCTCCGATTCGTTCTGGCGCGGTGAGACATGGGTGGGCAACGATCAGGCGGTCTATCTTTATAATGTGGGTAGCCACTATTTCGTGTCCAACGACTTTGCCCCCGTGGTCACCAACATCACGCAGGCTCCCATCTGGCATATCTATGGGGGCGATCAGTTTACCATCAGCAATGAGGATGGTTATCGCCTGCAAATGAAACAATTGAAATCACAACAGGGCGTGGTCAAAGGCTCTGGCGCCACCACGTTCAACAACCACGAGGATGGTATTACCCCTGGTAGCCATCGCATCGGATTGAAGAATGGAGTGATTTTTGGTGATCAGCGCACCCACTTCTTTACTGTTGCCACGGAGAAAGGAAAGAAAATATATACCGCTGCAGAGACCAAAGATGTCTACAACGACTGGCTTCTCATCTCTGAGGAACAGAAGCAGGCTTATCTCACCTATGTGGGCCTCTACAACAAGGCGCTCAGCTTGCTCGGCACTCGCGAGGACCTCGACGCCCTGCTCTCATCCGTCCTTCAAGACACCCCAAACTCCAACTACTCTCGCAGCGCCGACGACATCAAAAAGTTGCAGGATATGATCGCCGAGTATGAGCGTCTCAATGTGAAGATCACCGACGCCAAGTTTGCCACCACATGCCTGCCTTGGAACGGCATCGTGCCTGCGGGTGTCAAGGTGTTTACCGCCACGAAGTACGACGACAAGGCCACTCCCTGCTCGGTGATCCTTAAAAGCTATGAGGGCGACGTGCTGCCTCAGGGCGTTGGCGTAGTGCTCTTCTCTGAGACTCCCGGCACCTACACCTTCACACGCACCGACGCTGAGGCTGCGGCTCCCGCCGACAACATCCTGAGTGGCACCTACAAGCGCATCGCAGGCGGCAACCTCGATTTTGAGAACCACAACTATATGTTGCTTGGCAACAAGACCGCTGGCGTGGGCTTCTATCGCTTGGCCGAAGATTCCTACATTCCTGCCTATCGTGCTTACATCCTTCGCGACAAGACGGCTGCGAGCCTCATGGCCAAGGTGGTTTTCAGCGACGCCACGGGTGTGGCCCAGGTGGAAATGCCCACCAACGCCAAGGCCACAGGCGTCTATGGCATTGCCGGCGACAAGCGCAGTAAGATGGTGCGCGGCATCAACATCGTTCGCATGAGCGACGGCTCGGTGCGCAAGCTACTGGTGAAGTAACTTCCATCTCATGAAATTAGGATAACATCAAGCAAACTATAGCATCATTGGTTATGAATGATAAGAAAACATATATCTGCCGCCCTCAGACCGTAGTGGTGAGAGTGGCCGTAAGCAACATGATATGCACGTCGATTCCTTCACACGACAAATCTACCGACGAGACGATCAAAGGTGAGGAGTCGCTCTCCAAGGAGAACGTCAACGCATGGAACATGTGGGACGACGAGTCCAAATAATATCTAATAAAGATCCCTTTTTTCCAATGGCATCTCCAATCCCCGGGGATGCCATTTTTTTCATTTCATTAGTAAGCAGTTTGTGTCAAGCACAATCTTTCTCATTTGCGAGAAGCTCGTAAATGTTCATTTCCCCATGAAGGAGCGTCAAAAGGCAAATTACGCGGGCTGAAAGCCCAATGACCTCCATAGCCCAGGGTGTCGCTTCGCTTGCCCTGGGCTATGAACTTCTGTCCCTTCGGGACGTGCCGATTGGCTTCTCACCGATTTGCACAGATGCGATTCACTCCGCATGCGAAAAATCTGTTCTATCTGCTGCGCCGACGGCGCGATCTGTGTGTTTTACTTTCGACACGCCCTTCGGTATTCCTGCTGCGCTCTCGTCTGTATGCTGCGTAGGGCTGTAAAAAAGGAGGTATCGCTCCGTAAGCGATACCTCCCGTTGTATCTTGGTGTTGGTCTCCCAAGCGGTTCTTAGTACACAAACACCTTGCAGTCCTTGATGCTGCCCGGTGCTCCTTGCTCAGCGCGCGGCAGATACTCCAGTGCCGTCACCGTCTGCTGCTGACCGAGGTCGATCACCAACAGGTGGGGCAGGGCGGCGCCATTCTCCGTCTGCCAGTAGGTCGACTCCTGCAGGTCGAACGCCTTGTCGCCGGTGTGGTTGCCATTGTCGTCCTCGCTGTCGGCATACTTCGTCTTCCAGGCGTCGCGACTGATGCGCTTGCCCTGGGCGTCCTGCACGTAGACCTCAGCGATGGCGCTCAGCGCCTTTCCGCTTTGGTTGCTGCTAACCTCGATGGCGAGGTAGCGACCTGTAGCCGCCTTGTCAAACTTCACCGTCTGCCAACCGTTTCCAGCCTTCATCTGTCCGGCAAACACCGGTGTGCTTGAGTTCAGGTCGGGCTTGTCGCCGATGTTGTTATGCTTGTTGCTCTCTTCCAGCTGCAGCTTGTTCAGTTCCGGCTTGTCCTCTCCCCACACGGTGGTCTCCTTCGGTCCCACCACGTCGAGCACGATCACCTCGTTGCGACCCTTCTTCAGCCAGCAGCCCGGCACGTAGAGAGTCTGCTGCGGACCGATGCGCCAGAAGCGACCCACGGCGTGCCCGTTGACATACACCAGGCCTTTTCCCCACTTCTCGAAGTTGAGGAACGTGTCGCCTGTCTTCTTCAGGTTGAAGTAGCCGCGGTAGTAGCCAGCCTTGGTGTTCAGGCGGTCCTGCTGTCCCATCTTGTTCTTGCCCGAGAGGGCGCGCACAGCGTCGGCGTAGGTGTCGGGAATGCGGCTCTGCTCCCAGTCTTTCAGCGTCCACACCACATCGTCGCCATCCACGGCGGCGCTCAGCGTCACGTTGCCCACGATACCCTTGAAGTCCTTGATGGCGCGTCCGAAGTTGATGCGCCCCATGGCCTCCACGAGCACCGTCAGCTTGTCGCCCTTCTTGGTGGCAGGCATTACGAGCGACCGCTCGTTCTTCACGCGGTCGATCTTACCCACATATTTCTTGTTCAGGTACACCTGCACATAGTCGTGCGCTCCATCGATGGTGAGCACGGCGCCTGCGGGTGCCTCGGGCAGGGCTGTGCGATAGATCATCGAACCCCAGCCGAAGTCCATGTCCTCGAAGGTGAGTGGTGTCACCGATGTGGCGGTGCTGTCAATGCCCGAGCCGATGGTGGCATACTGGTCGAGTGTGAACTTTGCCACGTTCATCGTTGGAGCGGCAGCCTTCGGCACGTTAGGCATCTTGCCCTGCGTGTACTTCTGCATCATCTGTCGCAGCTCAAAATATTTGGGTGTGGTCTGGCCATACTCGTTGATGGGCGCGTCGTAGTCGTACGATGTCACGTCGGGTGCGAATCCCGGTGAGTTGGCGCCAGCCCAGTGGCCAAACGATGTTCCTCCGTGGGTCATATAGAGCGAGAAGCTGATGCCCTTCGAGAGCATCTCGTCCAAGCCGGCCACCATATCCTTGGCGTCGCGCGTCTCATGGCGTGCGCCCCACTTGTCGAACCATCCGCTCCAAAACTCCGAGCACATCTTCGGTGCGTCGGGGCGCAACTCGCCCAGGCGACGGAACTGCTGGTCGATGTTGGCGCCTGTGCCAAAGTTCATGGTCCACACCAGGTCGTCCAGTCCGTTGCGCTCAAAGTTGCTGGCCCAGTCACACTGGAAGAGCGCCGGTCCGCGACCGTTCCGGTACCAGTTGTCCTTCAGCATGTCGCGAATGGCCGACACATACGGCTTGTCGGTTCCATACGATCCATACTCGTTCTCCACCTGCACCATGATGATCGGGCCGCCGCGCTGTATGGTCAGCGGTGCCAGTTGCTCAGCCACCTTCTTCTCGAAGATCTTCACGCGCTCCATGAAGTAGGGGTCGCGCTCGCGCAACTTAATGTCTTTCTTCTTGAGCAGCCACCAGGGCAGTCCGCCCATCTCCCATTCGGCGCACACATAGGGGCCGGGTCTCACAATGACGTACATGCCGTTCTTCTGTGCCTGGCGCACGAAGGCGGCAATGTCGTTGTTGCCGGTGAAGTCAAACTGCCCCTCCTTCTGCTCGTGTATGTTCCAGAACACATACATGCAGATGGTGTTCATTCCCAGAGCCTTGCACATCTTGATGCGTTGGTCCCAGTAGGCCTTGGGAATACGGGGGTAGTGGAGCTCGGCGGCCTTCACCACGAAAGGCTTTCCGTCGAGCAGGAACGTGCCCTTGCCCACCGTGAAGTCGCCTGGCTTGGCTGCCTGGCTGCCCATGGGGCAGAGCAGCATGGCGGCTGCGAGGGCCGCCGTCGATAATGTCTTTGTCAGCTTCATTTTTATGGTTTGTTTTGGAATTTGTTCTTGTCCCTTTTGAGCGCAAGCGCTCTTATTTTCGCAAAGTTACGAATAATCTTCAAGAATGTGCCGACTCACGTTCAAAATTCATCTATTTCTCCGCTTTTTGTGTGTTGGGCAGCAGTCCGGCAACGATTCCCATCAGCGGCAGGAATGCGCTCACCTGAAAAATAAACTCCACACTGGTCTTGTCGGCCAGCCATCCGAAGAAGGCCGACCCCAGTCCTCCCAGTCCAAACATCAGTCCGAAGAACACGCCGGCGATCATCCCCACCTTGTCGGGCATGAGGTCGGTGGCGTAAACCACGATCGACGAGAACGCCGATGCGATGATCAGTCCCGAGAGGAAGCAGCACACGATGGTCATCGTGAGGCCCACGAAGGGCATGGCCAAAGCGAAGGGCGCCGCCCCGAGGATGGAGAACCAGATGACATATTTCCTGCCGAACCTGTCGCCCAGCACGCCACCTGCCACCGTTCCGATGGCGAACGCGGCGAGAAACACAAAGAGGAACAGTTGCGAAGCCTTTATCGACACGCCAAACTTGTCGATCAGGAAGAACGTGAAGTAGCTCGTGATGCACGAGGTGTAGAAATACTTCGAGAACACGAGAAGCACAAGTATTGCCAACGCTCCGTATTTGGCACGTTTGGAGATGTGGTTGTTCAGCGCGGGCTTTCTCTGCGGATGCTTCACCACATACTGCATACGGGCCTTATACCATGCGCCGAGCCGCACCATGATCAAGGCGGCGAGCAGGGCGGCCAAGGCAAACCATGAGATGGAGTGCTGACCGTAAGGCAGGATGATGATGGCCGCCAAAAGGGGTCCGAGGGCCGATCCGCCGTTGCCACCCACCTGGAAGATCGATTGCGCCAAACTCTTCTTGCCGCCCGACGCCATCTGCGTTACGCGCGATGCCGTGGGGTGGAACACCGACGATCCGAAGCCCACGATGCTCACGGCTATGAGTATGGTGAGGTAATGGTTGGCGAAGGCCAGTGCCAGAAGGCCCGCCAACGTGAAGCACATGCCCACGGAGAGGGCGTACGGTCGCGGGTGGCGGTCGGCGTACAGGCCGGTGAACGGTTGCAGGATCGACGAGGTCATCTGAAACACGAGCGTGATGATGCCTATCTGTGCGAAGGAGAAGTCGAACTGGTCTTTCAGGATGGGATAAATGGAGGGAATGATCGACTGTATCATATCGTTCAGAAAATGCGATATGCCGCAAATCATGAGTATGGAGTAGGCCGTTCCCTCGGTCATGGTGGGTTTGCCCTTGAGCTTCTGGCTGATGGTTTTGATTTGCATAGACGAATGTCCTTTTATGGTTTGTTGTGCAAAAGTACTCATTTTTAGCTTACCCCCAACATTTTATAATGTGGAATGTTGGGGGTTGAATGTTGGAATGTTGGGTGTTGAATGTTAAATGAGGAATGTTGGGTGTTGAATGGGAATTGTTGAGTGAGGGATGTAGAGTATTGAAAGGGCATTGAGTTTTGGATGGGCACGTTGGAGAATCGGGCAGAAATGGCGCTGGCTCGTGTGAGAGTAGGCGTGTCAATAGGTATGGGAAGGCTCTGGCTCGTGTGAGAGGAGCTGTGTTGAAAGTCAAACTATGCGGGCTGAAAGCCCAACGACCTCCATAGCCCAGGGCAAGCGAAGCGACGCCCTGGGCTATGAACTTCTGTCCCTTCGGGACGTGCCGTAAACGCGCCCTCATAGAAACAACTTTCCGCATGCGAAAGAATCCGTGCCCATCCGTCGCGCCGCCGGCGCGATCTGTGTGTTTGACAATCACCCCGCATGGCATCTGTGTCGATCGTGCGATCTGTGGGCGCATTCTCCCATTAGTCTTTTCAAGCGCCATCGGCGCATGGTGTCTCCCGCCGATCTCACCGATTTGCACAGATTCTCTCTTCGGTTGCTGTGGCTTCGCACGTCATTACCTCCCGTTGGTCGGTGGGTCTACGACAAATCTCGTGAGATATCAAACACCGGCGGTGTTTCCTCTCAGCGGTCATTATAAAAAAAGTTGTCATTCTACACCCAACAGCCCCATTTGTTAAATAGTATATGTTCCCATCACAATTCAGCTTTTTTTCTACCGCGCTTCTAACTTTTTGTTGTAACTTTGCAGCGCAAACGCGGTTCCTTGCCATCTACCCAAGGCCCCCGCGACAGCCCATTATCTACCGGCGATAGCAACTACAATAACCAAATAATTAAACAACAGTAACTTTTTCAACATGAAACAATTCGGGCTTCTGCGCAGAGCGCTGATAGTGGTCCTGTTGGGAATGGTGGCCAGCTTCTCGCAAGCGGTCAACATCAACGACCCGGGCATTATCTATCGCATCGTGTGCCAGTCGAACGGCCAGGCCGTGACGAATGGTAACCAGAGCGCACACAACACGTACCTCACGACCGATGCCATTGATCTCTCGGCCGAGGGACAAGACTGGATGATTGTGCCAGTGTCGCCACCCGACAGCATCTATGCTTTCTACAATCCCCATTACGACATGGGCTTCGACATGGCTCCCGCGGCCCAGCAGGCATGGCGCCTCTTGCAGTGGGATCCCAAGTTCACCAGTTCCAACCAGCAGTTTGTCATCAAGCAGGTTAGCGAGGGTGTCTTCCAGTTCCTCAACGTTGCCGGCAATCGCGCCATGACGCTCCGTGCCGATGGCACCATCTACATGGATGAGGACCTCGACGCTGCCAACAGCCACTTCACCCTGCAGGCCACAACCAACAAGGTCGACAAGATCATCAAGGGCTACACCTACCTGCTCCGCAGCAAGAACACCGGTTGGGTGCTCAGCAACCTCGAGAGCCGCAAGTCGGCCGCCCTGCTCCACACCGAACCTTATAAGGAGGGAAGCTATGGCCAGCACTGGGAGTACCGCACCGTGGAATATTCCAAGTATGGCTCCACCGGCTATTCCACCGTTCTCTTCAACGCCAAGTACAACTTCGCCATCGACGCCGGCCTGAACGGCAAGAAGCTGCCGTTGCAGTATGCGCTCGATGGTTCCAACTACAACCAGCAGGTGACGTTCGAGGCCGTAGAGGGCCAGCAGGGCGTCTACCGCATCTCCTATAAGTACAACGGCACCGTCTACTACCTCTCCGCCGACAGCAAGGGCGACACCCGCATGATTCAGGACGCCAACGACGAGACCACCTATTTCACCATGGAGTACACCGACCCCTACGTGCCCGTGCTCTCCGACTGGGAGAACCAGCGCGTGTTCGCCGTCAACAAGGAGGAGGGCCACGCCGCCTACATTCCTTACGCCAACACCGAGGCGCTGCGTGCCGACAAGGCCCGCTACGACAAGCCTTGGCTCGACCCCGCCAGCGACCGTTGGATGACGCTCAATGGCACATGGAAGATCAACTTCGTGAAAGACCCGTCGTTGCGTCCGGGCGAGGATGATTTCTACGGCAACGATGTCAACGTCTCTTCATGGGACAACATCGACGTGCCCTCATGCGTTGAGATGAAGGGCTACGGCGATCCTTGGTATGTCAATGTCGATTATCCCTTCGAGGACAATCCTCCCTACATCACGATGAAGGGCAACCTCTACAACTCGGTCAGCTCCCTGCGCCGCAACTTCACGTTGCCCGCCAACTGGGCCGGCGACCGCGTGTTCCTCCACTTCGACGGTATCTATAGCGGTGCCTACGTGTGGATCAACGGCAAGAAGGTGGGCTACACCCAGGGCGCCAACAACGACGCCGAGTTCGACGTTACGGCTTATGTCCACGAGGGCGAGAACAACCTGAGCGTTCAGGTGTTCCGCTTCACCGACGGCTCATACCTCGAGGGTCAGGACATGTGGCACATGAGCGGCATCCATCGCGACGTGTACCTCTTCGCCACACCGAAGACCTACATCCGCGACCACTACATCACCTCTATGCTCGACGCCGCCGACGGCTACAAGTCGGGCTCTATGACCGTGGCCCTCACCATGAACAACCGCGACGCTGAGGCCGCCAACAAGGATGTGTGCGTGCGCCTCATCAGCCCCGAGGGCCAGCAGGTGGGCCAGCAGAACACCCATTTCGCCTTCAAGAAGGGCGAGAAGGAACTCACACAGTATGTAACATTCGAGGGCCTCACCAACCTCCAGCTTTGGAACGCTGAGCAGCCCAACCTCTACACCGTCGAGGTGGCACAGACCGACGCCAAGGGATCGGAGGAAGAGGCGTTCGCCACCAAGTATGGCTTCCGCTATGTGGAGATCCCCAACGACGACCACCGCGTCTACGTCAATGGCAAGCAGGTCTACTTCAAGGGCGTCAACACACAGGACACCCATCCCACCCGTGGCCGCGCCATCGATGTGGAGACCATGCTGAAGGACATCACCCTCATGAAGCAGGCCAACGTCAACACCGTGCGCACCAGCCACTATCCCCGTCAGGCCAAGATGAACGCCATGTTCGACTATTACGGCCTCTATGTCATGGATGAGGCCGACATCGAGTGCCACAAGAACTGGCAGGATGGAGCCGCCATCTCAAGCGACGCCTCTTGGCAGCCCGCCTATCTCGACCGCGCTCGCCGCATGGTGCTGCGCGACCGCAACAACCCGTCGGTGGTGTTCTGGAGCCTTGGCAACGAGAGCGGCTATGGCACCAACCACGACGCCGCCTTCGCCCTCATGAAGACGCTCGACAACCGCATCGTCCACTACGAGGGTGCCACCAACGCCGGTCGCGCCACCGCTACCGAGTTGTGGAGCCGCATGTATCCGTCGCTCGATGAAGTGAAGGCGCAGGCCAATGGCAACTGGGCCGAGCAGCCTTTCTTCATGTGTGAGTACGACCACGCCATGGGCAACTCGCTGGGCAACCTCCAGGAGTACTGGGACATCCTCGAGGGCAGCAAGTATGGCATCGGTGGTTGCGTATGGGACTGGGTCGACCAGTCGATCGTGGCTTCTGTGGATATCATGAGCGGCAACCTCATGCAGAACGGCTTCCACAAGTACCGCACTGGTTACGACTATCCCGACGCTCCCCACCAGGGCAACTTCGTCAACAATGGTATCATCAATGCCGACCGCTCTTGGAGCGCCAAGCTCGATGAGCTGAAGAAGGTCTATCAGTATGTGTCGTTCGACCAGTGCCAAACAACCGGCAGCAACACCGCTGAGATCACCCTCACCAACAAGTACGACTTCACCTCGCTGGGCGCCCTGCGCTTGGCTTACCAGGTGGTGGTCGATGGCAAGGTGGCCAATGAGGGCAATGTGGCTCTCGACGACCTCAAGCCGGGCGAGACAGGCTCTGTCACCGTGCCTACCGCCTACGACGAGGCTGAGGCCAAGGGCAAGGAGGTGCTGCTCAACCTGAGCGTTGTGCAACCCGCCGCCACCGCTTACGCTCCCGCCGGCTACGCTGTCGCCACCGCACAGTATGTGTTGCAGGATCGCGACAAGCTCGCAGCCGTCGACCTCAAGGGCAGCAGCGCCGAGCCGCTGAGCGTCACCAAGTCGAACGGCGTTACCACCATCAGCAACAGCAAGGTGGAGATCGCCTTCAACACCAACTCGGGCAAGCTCACCAAGTGGTCGCAGAACGGCATCAGCATCGTCAAGGATGGCGCCACACCCGAGTATGAGAACTATCGCTGGATCGAGAACGACGCTCCTTATGGTAGCGACCCCTGGTACGACCAGGGCAACGGCATCAGCAGCCATAAGGTAGCCATCAGTCGTGTGGATGGTGGCAACAAGGTAACGGCCACCGTAACAGGCACCGGCTCATGGGTCAACTACACCTTCACCTACACCATCTATAAGAACGGTGTGGTCGACCTCAAGACCCAGTTCACACCGCAGGTCACCGCCACCGATCTCTATGGCGCCGTGCGCCGTCTGGGCATGCAGCTCGAGATGCCGGGCGAGTTCAGCCAGGTCAACTACTACGCTCGTGGCCCGCTGGAGAACTACACCGACCGTTGCACAGGATCAAATCTCGGTCGCTACGCCACCACCGTGTTCGACATGAACGAGTATTACCTGCGCCCGCAGACCATGGGCAACCGCCAGGATCTGCGCGAGCTCACGCTCTCCGACGGTCAGGGCAACGAGATCAACATCCAGACCGAGGGTCAGGTGGCGTTCTCTACGCTCTACTGGTCCGACCAGACCCTCAAGTCGTATATGCACAACTGGGAGCTCCCCGTGGCCGCTGATGCGGCCGACCGCACCATCTACGCCCACTTCGACTATGTGCAGCGTGGCATCGGCTCAGGCAGCTGTGGTCCCGGTGTCATCTCTAAGTATGTGGTTCCCACCTCGGGCACCTATGGCTACACGCTCCGTTTCACCACCTCCAACCCCGTCATCCAGGGCATCAACAAGACCATGAGCGACGTGGAGACCATGAAGGTGTCGCACAACAGCAAGGCCGTCACCGTCAGTGGCGACATCGCCGCTGGCACCTCAGCCCGTCTTTACAATGCAGGGGGTGTGTTGCTCCATCAGGTGAAGGCATCTGGCAACACCCAGCACCTCCAGCTCCCCCTGGCAGGTCTGCCCGATGGCTCCTACTTCGTGCAGGTCAGCAGCAAGGGCAACCAGTGTGTCCACAAGATCCTGAAATAATCCTACCGCTCATTAGGTAACCTCCATAGCGAGGGAGCAGCCCGGGCCTCCGCCCCGTAGCTGCTCCCTCGCTTCGTTTAGTCCTCCTTTGTGCTCGAGTGCGATCCGTTGGTTCCCTCTCAGTGGTCATTCGTGAGATATCAAACACCGGCGGTGTTTCCTCTCAGTAGTCATTCGTAAGATTCGAGAGATTCGTGTTCTTTAAAATAATTCGGGTTCTTATTATACAAACACCGATGGTGTTTCTCTTCTGTGTCGATCTGTGCGATCTGTGGGAGAAATATTCTCGTGCCGCATGGCCCACTCAACATTCTCAACACTCCTCCCCCAAATATACACTGTTTTTCTCAACGACCCCCCGTTCGCCTCCAAATACGCCATTCCTGGCACATTTGCGTAACCGCCTAACATTCAGTCGTTTATGATTCGAGTGACCCGTTTGCCGCTCCACACCCCACATTCCACGCCACGAAAGACCACCTTTCGCACCTCGATACCTAAGCTATCGCACCACGAAAGACCATCTATCGCACCACGATACCTATGCTATCGCAACGCGAAAGATGCCCAATCGTCAGCCTACGACACACAAAAAGTAAACCGATTCAACAAATCGCCCCAATTCCTTCTCTATCTCATCCAAAAATCCCGCACAACTTTTTAACCAAAAACCACGACACCCCTCCCTCCAGCTTGTCCCACCCACAAGCGCGCCCTACGCCGCTTACCCGTCTCCCCACAAACATTTTTGCCCACTTTTTCGCAAAATCCCGTCGTAATTGTCCCTCGTTTGAGAAAAACGCTGTAACTTTGAACACTAAACCAACCTTCTTGGCGCTGGGGGCGCAAAATAAAGAACAGAAAGTAATACTTTCTGATGAGGCCACCACCGCTGAGCAGGGTGCGTAGAAACTGAACCAAACCAATCAAAGGAGTATTGTAAACACCACGATTTCTAGCTAATTAAGTAATTATAACCAAATGGCGGCTCGACGATTTTATTATTCTGATTCCATCTCGGCATTTCTGAATAGAAGTGTGAATGAGATCATAGGTGAACTCACGTTGGCATCTCAGCATGATATCAACGAAGAGACCTCGTCTTCATGGGTGGAAGAGATTGATACATTAAAAGAAGCTCTTGCCCCATTCTCTGGTCATGGCAGTGTCTACTTTGAGTATAACATACCTCGTATGGGGCGCCGTGCTGATGTTGTTGCAGTCATAGATGGTATCGTGTTTGTGCTTGAGTATAAAACTGCTGAGCAAAAATTCCATCGTGATGCTATGGTTCAAGTCTGGGATTATGCTCTTGACTTGAAGAACTTTCAAGAGGGTAGCCACGACCGCGTTCTTGTGCCAGTTCTTGTGGCCCCCAAGGAGAAAGTCAAACATTGCAGCCTTGAGCTAAAGCATTTTGAAGATAATGTATATGAGCCCCTGATGGTCAATGCACATTTGTTGGGCGCCGGTATATCAAAAGTGCTTGATAGCATACCTCATGAAGTACAATTGAAAACAGCAGATGACATTTGGGCTAAGAGTGGGTATGAGCCCACGCCAACAATCATAGAAGCGGCCATTGCCCTTTATGAGGAGAATACTGTTGAGGATATAACCAAACATGGTGGCGATATTGATAAGGCATCTGTAGAACTAGCCAATATCATAGAGTCTTGTCGCAATAACAACCGAAAGGCTATCTGTTTCATTACAGGTGTGCCAGGAGCGGGCAAGACCTTAATAGGCCTCAATACTGCTATCGACCAATTCAATCGAGACGAAAAAGCCGTTTATTTATCCGGTAACTTCCCACTTGTAGAGGTTCTTCAGGAGGCATTGGCTCGCGACTACGTTCGTCGCGGTAAGATTAAAGCTAAGCAAGAAAAACGCAAGGCTTGTACAAAGGAAGAAGCCAA
>OBLI01001462.1_pt1 | contig 22966 bp, 24 predicted proteins | sample 1519701 | NCBI WGS metagenome assembly OBLI01 (sample SAMEA3663005, study PRJEB22513) | pig gut metagenome | biome: pig gut; feature: pig-associated habitat; material: faeces | place: France | collected 2012
CACAATATGACAATGAATCAGCTATTATTGGGTCAAATAAGGTTTATGCTGCAATTCATCAACTTGGCGGACAAGCCGGTAAAAACAAAAAAGTTACGATCCCTGCAAGACCTTATTTGAATCTTACTGATGATGATTTTGAAGAAATTCTCATAGAAACAAAAAAATATTTTAATATTGATTAAATTGCTTTTTCAAGTTCAAGTAAATGAGTTAAGAAATTTCCCCCGTATTTTTGCTCATTTGCAAGCATAATAGCACCTCTATCTAAATGTCCTTTTAAATAATATCTAAAATAATTATCGTCTTCCAAGTGTTTATTTTCTAAAATTTCTATTAATGACTTAAACATTAAATCAAATTCACCGGTTATAGTTTGCCTATTGAGTTCTAAACCGTACGAATCCGTATCAAAGTCAGATTTCGACAAAGGAACATTTGAGTGAATTGATAATGCCAATGCTAACTTTGCAAGAATAAACGGTTGTAACTGTTCACTTCCTGCTATTTTTTGAAAAATATCCATTGTTTTTTTTGAAGTTTTTATCTTGAATAACATAATTATACCTCTGTAAAATAAATATCCTTGTGGATAATAGTTTTAGTATTATCAGAATTTTCGAGCATATATGTGGTGGCAAGTTTATCTTCTAACATTGAAAATTGTTTATCCTCAACTTCTTCATTTGTTGAAAGTATAAAGACCTGACCTTTCAACTCTCTGAAAAAGTATTTTGATATATTGTTTCTGTGTTCAGAATCTATTCTTGCAAATGGAGTATCAATAACGAAAGGAACTTCATATCTGCATAAGCTCATTAAGGATTTGTATAAAGCCATAATAAAAATCTGTTTTTCTCCATTTGAGAATGAATTTTTATTTAATTCAACATCAATTTTTGTTGTTTTATTTGGAGTTTTTGATAAGTCTAATTTATTGATAATATTGAATGCACGATTTCCTAAGGTTGAAATAATCCCATTATCTCCAAGACTCTTTTTAATTTCTCTTATGTCTTTTATAGTGTATTGATTAGTTCTATAAACCACAATATTAAAATCAGAATCAATTTCAATATCACTTATGAAATCTTTTTTTCGCATAAGTTTATTGATTTCAATTTTAAATTGTTCTATAACTTTATTAATTTGTTCATAATAAAGTTCTGATATTAATTTATCAAGCATAATAACTGCTTTTGAAGATATGTCGTTTATAGAGCTTTTTTTTAATTCTGATTCATATTCTTTTTTAGCCTTTATAAAATCACTATTCAAAATAGCAAATTTGGATTCTTTTTCTTGAATTTCATTCCCTAATTTTACTGATAAATTTAGCATTTGAGTTTTATCATCTAGTAGTTTTGACTTATTAGTGACATAATCATCAATTTTATCAATATTACACTTTTCTATTTCAGATCTAATATCTTGTGCTTTTTTAATAGAATCTTTAATTGATTGACTTATTTCATATATATTTTTTTCATCAAATGAGTTAATTTTATTTATTTGATAAGCAAGCATACCCATTTGCTCATTAGATAGGTCAAGTAAAATATTTTTATCTGAGTATAACTTCTTAATTTTATTTTCAATAGATTTTATTGTTTTATCATTTAGCGAATTCTCAAATTCAGAGTTCAAAATATCTTGAATAGAATTAATTTTTAACGTCTTAGGAAGCGAGATAATTCGAGTTAAATCTTCTTCTTTCTTGATCTGGCTTGATAATTTTTTAATTTCTTTTTTTAAAATTAAGAAAGGTAATTTATCATTTGCGATTTTTTTAAGTAATGCATTTTGCTCTTCTCTAAATTTTTCTTCATCCTTGATTTGTTGGAATTTCTTGTCCCAATCGCCCTTTGAAACACCTCCATTTTTTTTATAAATAGCGTCAAGTGTATTAATTTTAGAATCAACTTCATCTATATTTTTATAATTTAAAATTAATCTGTCTTTTAATTCTTCTAGTTTTCCTAAAGTTTCATCAATAGAATCTTTTAATTCTATATATTTTGTTACAATACCATTGTCTATTGATGACGAAGATAACATTCTCTTGAAGTTTTTATTCATAATTTCAAAAATATCATATCCACATAGGGTTAAGAAAGCATTTTTTAATCTTACTTTACTACCTTCTTCTAAAAAGAAGTCAGCAATTCGTTCGCCATCAAAAAAGTATAAATCAAATAAATCGGGTGGTATTATCTGCATTATATACTTTTCAAAATCAAAAATTTCCTCTTCATTCAAATCTACATTGTTTTTTAATATTGATATTGTTTCTTCAATCGAATTTTTCTCATAAGTCCAAGAACGTCGAATCGTATATTCGTCAAATTCTTGTCCATTATTAATCAACATCCTAATCTTGATGTAAGAAATTGTTGGTTCTTGTAATTTTGCATTATTATTAATTAATTTGATTATGGTTTTGTTATAAAACGAATTTAAACTTTGATATCCAAATGCACGATAACCATATATACATAATCTAATTGCCGTAAAGAGTGTTGTTTTTCCGGCACCGTTTTTACCGCCAATTAGTACGATATTTTTATTGTCTTCCGCATTAAAGTCTAGTTCTGATATACCTTCATAAGAACCGAAATTATTAAGTTCAATATTTCTAATTATCATGAGTCGCTATTCCTTCTTGTATTGCATTGTGATGTAACCATCCTTGATTTACAATTCTGTCAAATGATTTGTTTAAAATAGATGTTCTACTGTAATTTTTATTTTTTTCTATTTCAACAATTAATTTTGAGATCAATTCAAATGGGATATCATATTCATTACTTAGTTTCTCAATTTTTGAAATAATATGACTCTCAAAAAGTGGTTTTTTGTATTTATCCCAAGGTAATTTTTTACCTTTTATTTTGGAATATAAATCAACAAGTTCTCGTCTAGAAAGATCTCCTTCTTCCTCCCATAATTTGTCAATACAACGAAGTTCCTCTATGGAAATTAGTTCTAGTCCTATTTTAACTTCAAGTTTTAGCAATTTTTCTAAAATTACTTTTCTGCCGTACATATTAAATGGTCCTAAGCCTAATTCTCCGTCTTTATTAAGATAAACACTTCCATTTCGACGTTTATTATCTCTCATTTTAGGGTTATTTCTTATTTCAACTAACCAATTTCTGAAATCCCTTAAGGGAATCAATTCTTTTGCTCCATGGTTAATAAAGTTCATTAAAGATTTATCTTCTTTAACCATAGTACATATCCAACAGCCAAATCGAGAATTACCGGTTACAGGAATTTTGTCTTTGTCTATTTCGCCAATTACACTTTTTTCTTCCCCCATATTTTCCCCCTGATATAATGAGAATAAATATTTATTACTCGTCTTCCAAGGAGTAACACCGTCATCTTTTAACAAGTATTCCCAAACAATTTCATTGGGAATTTCTGTTAAAGGATTATAGACATAAGCATTTTCAATATCATTATGAGGAATCAATAATTTTCCATCAATTTCTCTATTTTTTATATTCTGTGCTCTATATGAACTCTCTGCCTTTCTTACACCTAATAATAAAACAACTTCGCCGTTAGTTTTTATTGTGTTTAATGTGTAATCATTCATAGGACGAATTTTTAGTCTCTCTGTACACCATCTAAATCCGGGTGCTTCTGGCGTAGGATAACCCAGCCCTATAACTTTCGTCCAAAAAGAATCTTCTATTTTTGGATAAATAATTTCCGCTTTAATATTATATTGCTCCCCATATTTATTTATTTGAGTCGATACATTATGCATGTAATTTTTTACAATAGGGTTTTCAACCATTGTGTCCGAAGAAACAATATATATTTTTTTGTATTTTGTGCCTTTTGGCAGTTGTTTTAACATATCAAAAAGCAAACAACACAAAAGAGTAGAATCCTTACCTCCGCTAAAACCAATCATCCATGGTCTGTCATCGTGCAAATATACTTGTTCCATTTCTTCTATTATTTGCGTGAAAATTTTATATTTTTCTTCAATTACCATATTACATTCCTTTTTTAATAATTTGTTTTTCCTTACCCTTTTCTTCTTTAGTTATCGGGATATTTAAGCATTCTTTAATTTTAATGTAAGTAAGGAAAATTGCTTCTTCATTATTTTTGACTTTGCCATCCGCACCAATTGTTCTTCCGAGCCAATTCTCTTTGCAATTCCTACTCCAATTTACTTTGGATAGTGAAGTAAGAACACTTGCCATATCAACATTTTGATTTTCGTAAAAATAAGAACCCAATTTCCCGAAAGCATTTAATGTTACGGCTAATGTTATAATGTAATCTTCTCTTAATTCCTTTTTTGTTATTGCTTTATTTAAAAGTTCTTGCCATTCAGTTATGTTATTTGATACTTCATTCCAAAATGTTATTAAAAATTTTTCGTCTGTTTTTTTATAATTCTTTGTTTTTAAGATTCTGTGATTTGCTTTATATATATTGTTTAGAGTAAACAATTTTGAAGAGTTTTTCCCCAAATTATCTTTTTCTTTATCTGTATATAGATTGAAAAATTCAACATTATTAACTACTTCTTTTGTAATAACTGCGAGTTTGTCTCTCGTATCATAAAGGGTTGATAATGAATTAGATGTTTTAACCGCATGTTTATTTAAATCAGTAAACATTTGTTGGCTCTTTTTTAATCCTTCATCTTTATAAAAAACTATTGATATTGTTTCATCGTTTAAGGTTTCATCTTCTAACAGAGCTTCATTTATGGCGGCTAAACGGTGTTGTCCATCATTTATTAAAAATTTAGCATTCATTACAACTTCTAAAATACCTATATTATCATTCCCATCGATTGGCAGAAATTTAAAATCACCATCAATTGATGCCGCTAATGCTGAAAATACATAGTTATTTCTATTATTTAGGATATAAGATTTTATTTCAGGAATTCTAAATTCATTTATTCGTCTTTGAGAACGGAATTCAGGTTGTGGAATATCAGAATCAAATCTAAACAATGTGCCTAAATATTTAAGCGGCACCATTGCAATATAATATTCTTGTTTTGCCTGTATTCCTTTTACGGCAGAGAATTTATATGTAAATTCCATGATTCACTCCTACTATACTTAAGCATATACTTAAGTATAGTGAAAAAATTTTTAAATGCAAGTAGCATTTTAATTAAATATTAGACAGAATATTATTCATCATAGTGGAAATGTCTGTTTGAGTTGTTTCTTGGGAATCGGGAGCGTGTTTACATACAAAATTTAGAAAACTCTCAACAGATGTTACATCACCAACATAAATATTATCAACTAAATATTTTATACCTGCATGTGCATATTCTTCAATCATTTTGTATTTTTCATCCCTATTTTCATTCAAAAGAATTTTTAAATCTTTTTCTGTTTCTAGAGCAATTATATCCATTACATCTTTATCTTCTTGAGAAAAAATGTGGTCTTTAATTGGTTCACCGCCACTTTTATCAAAGGGTAATCTTACACCCTGCTTAAAGCCTAAAACAGCTGACAACATAAAAATGTCTTTTAATGTTTCAAAAAATTTCATATCTCTATATAAATTTTGATAATATTTTTCGTATGCCTCTGGTTTATTAAATGAATTTTTCATTATAATACCCTCCTAAATTCCGTAAATTCACTATCTGCAACAGTTGTATATCCATCTGTCATTTCATATACAGCACCGACTTTGTCTTTCATACTTTCAGCAACAATACCGTTCCATTGTGCATCTGAAACAATTACTATTACTTGGCTTGCAAGAGCCGGTATTCCTTTTGCAACATTTTCCTTATGCGTCGGATCTAAGTTTCCAAAAGGTGAATCCATAACTATTGGATAGTCTCCACCAGAGAAATCAGACATCAAGCCCATATTAAATTTATCTTTTGCATATGAAACCATTGCACCAATAAATGCCAAACTTGTTATTTGTCGTTCCCCTGTTGAAAGTATTTGAGGTTGTTTAGTATCTTTATTTATAATTTGTAATTCAAAATTTTTAGATAAAGATGGCTCTCTGTCTTGTTTTCTTGCTAACAAGCCGAATACTTGTTTTAAATTATTATCCATATCTTCTTGAGTAATATCTACGAAGAACTCATGGATTCTAGTGTTTAATTTTTCTAACTCATATGCCAAATCATAACTTTTCCTGTACGTGTTAGCACCTTTGTCTTTATCTTGAGCCTGAGATATTTTTGTATTCAGTTCTTGTTCTCGTTTCTTTAACTGTTCATTGGCTGACTTGCCCTGTAATTCTTTAGCTTTATACTCAGTAATTTTATCTTCAGCATTATCCCTTAGATTCTCTTTCGCTGTAATTAATGCATCATCAATGTTTGATAAGAATTTTTTAATATCACTTAAATCCTTTTTAATTTCTTCTTTTCTTAAGTCTGCATTGTGACACAGTTGCTTATATTGGTATATCGGAGAATAAAAAGATTCTTTTGCCTCATTACAAAATGAAGATTTTACAAAAGATGCTAGTCTGCTATAACTTTCGTCAAGTTCTTGCTTACCCGCTGTTGCTTTTAGCTTTAATAAGTTGTTATATTCAGGTGTACCCTCTACCAACGGTCTTCCACAAATGCAACTATGGCTTTCTAGCAGATCATTTATAAATGTTTCTTTTATATCAGAAGGTAACAACTTTTTCTGCCTTTTATCTTCTAAAAATGCTGAAATACTTTCAAATGAACTTGAAATAAGGTTAAATCTAAAATTTCTAGATATATGTTTTAGAATTTTTGCTTTTTCATCTTCTATTTTTGCATCGATTTGTTCAGTTTCTTTATATAGTTTTTCCCTTTCTTCCTCTTTTGTACGCACTTGTTCAGCGTTATGATTCTTTAAGAACTGTTCGCATTCTTCTTTTATCTTTTTATTTTTCTTTATTTCTTCAGCAATTCTTTCTAATGCAGAATTATTTGTTTGAATTTTGTTTAACACTTCTTCTAATTCTTTTGTTAAATTGGATGTTTCTGCACTTTGTGATAATTTACTTAATTCCCTATTAAAATCTTGTTTAATAGGAGCTAAGTATGATGATATATTATCAATATTTGTCAAACCTAATAAATCCAATATGGCTTGTTTTATCTCACTTTTCCCATCAATTTTTGCTAACCTGTCAATTCGTTCACCATCAAAGAAGAAAAATCCACTTAATTTTTTAGGAATTATGTTATTAAAAAAGTCTTTACTTACTGGGCTTGGGGGATTTGTAGACAAATTTGTAATTAATACTTCAGGTTGTCCATCAGAAATAACTTCGCCATTAACTTTTTTAAATATTAATTTTCTCAAAAATATGTAATTAACGCCCTTATCACTAATTTCTACTTGTACAGAAGATTCGACAGAATCCCCTTCTTTTAATTCCGCACGAGCTCTTTTGTTTAACATTTCGCCAACTACTAGAGGATCAATAACTTCTCCATAAAATGCCCAATGGAAAGCACTTAACATTGTAGTTTTCCCAGTACCATTATCTCCTTTTATGACTGTAACATTTGATGTAGGAGTATTTGCACATTCTATTTTAACTTCACCATAAACTCTAAAGAAGTTTTTAATTACAAGATTTTTAATTATCATTCTTTGCTACCTCCTGCATAATAATGTCTTTAATCTTTGCTATTTTTTCATTAGGTCTAAGTGTTTTATCCCCTTCAAGCATTGCAATCTTAGTCCATGCCTGTTGTGCAGCGACACCAAATTCACTCATGACCGCATTTAGTTCAGATTTTCTTTGTTCAATAGTCTTCATTATATATTGCCTCCATTCGAGTACATTTCCCACTTACTTAAAAATTCATCAAAAGCTTCAGTCCCATTTATTGCTAATTTTGCAAATTCTTGCAAACGTTCATATTCTCTAGCAATAATTTTCTTTTCTATATTGATTTCATCAATTGATAAAAATCCTATACGATTTGGATCTAAGGTTGGTAAAACTATAAAATCATAAATTTCTGCAAATTCTTTATTTTTAGCCTTCCTTAGTACCCTACCACGTCTTTGTATAAATTCCTTTGGATTTGTGCCACTTGATAGTATAAATGCCCTTTGTAATGCAGGAATATCAACCCCTTCATCCAAACAGCGAATAGCTGTTAAACCTTGTATTATACCATTTGAGAATAATTTAAGTATATTCTCACGTTGTTTTTTTGATTCTTCAGAAGTGAATTTTTGCGCAGATATACATATATCATTTTTTAGAACTTCATTTACTTTTTCAATAAATTTCTCGTTAGTTTCGGTTTCTACTTTATCACCACAATAAAAAAGATTAAATTTCGTACCAACTAATTTGTCTTTAAATTCTTTTAATTTTTCGATTTTGTTTGATGCAGAAGCAATTAACCTTGCTCTCTGTGCCAATAAAGCAGTTAAGGAAGGATTTTCTAACATTTTTTCAGTACCATTAACGGCACATATCTTTGAAATTTTCTTTGATATCTCGTGGTATTCATCCAATTCATCCGGAGTCAGATCTACAAACACAGGATGATAATAATATGGAGTTAAAAACTTGCCAATAGCTTTCTCCATTGGAAATTCATATATTATTCCACCGAAATATGATTTTAAATCATCCATTTCTTTATCAGCGTATTTCGTCATTAATGTCGCAGATAAACCTAATCTAAATCTCGCATTCTGTGGTAAGTAGTTCAATGCTTTGTCAGTTGCTAAATGATGCATTTCATCTGCACAGAATATATAATCCTTCTTTATATCCTGCAAACAAGTTTGGAAATCAGAATCAATAAATGTTTTATTTGTCGTTATCAAACAAAAATGATTTGTATAACCATTATTAAATAAATCGATTGCATTTTTTGCTCTATATAGCCATGTTTTTTTTGAATCATAACAACAAATTGGCTGAATATTAAAAAGTGCTAAATTATCAACCCATTGTTCAAGTAGTACTTTATATGGAACTACAAAAACTAATCCACAGGGATAATTTGCTTTTTCAAATTGTTCAATAAGTTTTACGATTGATGAAATAGCGGTTATTGTTTTCCCCGTACCGGTTGCCATTTCGTATATGCCTTTGAATTGATGAATTGTCCATTCTCTAATTGCATTATTTTGGTATTCTCTCAATTTAATAAAAGACGGAATTGATATCGTTGTATTATTGTCAATATTAGAAACGAATTCATTTTCTTGAGTATCTTTTGATATATAAGAATTTACACTATGTTCAATTGGCTTTCTTATTTGGATAAGTTGTCTTTTAATAGCTTCCGGAAAATTACTCGTTATCCATTGAGAATTATTACCATACCAAATCTCATCAAATTGTGTGTCTCTCTGTTTTGTCCGATTATATCTAGAAGTATCCCAAGAAAAATCAACTTCTATTGTTTCATAATTGTCTTCAAAAGCTGTACGGCTCTCATTAGAGGAGCCTCTTGAAGAGATTTTGTTACCTTCTTCATCATATAAAATTAAAAACTTATCATGAAAAATACCATAATTATTATCTTTTCTTGTAACAATTTTGATTTCTAATCTATTTTCATAAATAAGCCAAGCTAAAAAATTACATCCATCATCGTTTTTAATATCTTCAATATTAAAATTCTTGATTAATGCTTCTGTAATTTTATCCGCTCTTGCTTGATATCCTTTTTCGATAGCCTCATAATCTTCTTTGGAAAATATCGGAGAAACAATTAATTGAATCGTGCCACCATTGTAATAAAATTGTTGAAGCCCTTTGCTAATTGATATTAATGCACTACTAGAGAAAAAACCTGCCGCACGTTTATATAACACAGATTCAGGTAATACAACGTTATAAAACTCGTTAGGAATATCATTTTTTTCGGTAATATATGTATCTTTGATGGCTAAATTTTTAAATGACATTAGTTCCTCCAAAATATACTTGATATGTCAGGAACTATATTCCCTTCTTCTTGGCTATCTTCAAAAGATTCAACCCAACTATAAACTTTTTTTATTGTTTTTTTGATTTGAGAATCAGTAAATTGTTTTTTAAATTCTATGCAGTTGAATGGGAAAAATAATAACGTTCCCAAATTGTTAATATTATTACTATAAAAGTAATCGCACATATCCTGCAAATTTTTATCAAATAATACATTTGCTATTTTTATATGAGAACGCATAATCTTGTCTAATAATTCTTTATCAAAGAATTCAAATTCAGTATATAACTTGTTGTAGTTGTGTTCTTCGTAATTTTTTATGACTTCATCAATATTTAAACAGGCTATTAAATCATCCGATTTGTAATCTGAACTATAAGCTGAGCCTTGATAAAATAATAATGGGTATCCTTTTTTTGTAATTAGACTATCTATAAAATCTGACATAAAATTACCTGAAACATCCGCTTCAAGCACCTTTACCCAAGTTTTACTAAAAGAAGATCTTCGTAAACTTTCCAATTTCATAGGCTTATGGGTAAATTGAACTTGTCTATATAGTTGGTTTAGTAATTCTTGAAGTGCATCTCTATTTATACGTTTCTTTAAAATATCAAAATGAATAAATCCTAATCTCGTATCTTTTCTTGTATTCTTGGTATTATAGACATACTGATCAATTTGATAATTTTCCCAACCCAAATCATCGCAGAAGTGTTTTTGCATATCTTCGGTTGAAACCCAATCTCCGGCATCAAGTAGGTATTGTTCAATAATATCCGTTTTATTGATATTATCGCCCTCGTTTTCAATATCAAATACATCCAATTTAGAATTCCCAATTCGAGGATTTTCTCTATATTTTATCAAACCCAATAATGCAGTATAATTTGGAATGCCAGCATTTAAATATAATTCTTGATTATTGTCATATATTTTTTTTATTGAAAAAATAGAATTCCCATTATCAAATTCTGATATAATTTCATCTATTGCATTATCAACAGCAGACCATTGGATTTGAATTGTATCAACATGTCTATATATACCTCTATCCCATAAAATAACTTGTTTGGCATTCTTTATAATTCCATCACTTAATGTTCGTATTGATATTTTATAAGGCAGCATGTCTATAAGTGGTTTTAAATTAACCGCTAATATATGGTCTTTGTCAATTGGCAAATGAACTCCATTTGGATACAATGTACTAAATAAAGTAATAATTTCTTCATTACGATTCCCTGTTCTTGTTTTACTAGAGCCACTTTTAACTTTATTTCTTGCAATTTTATAATTGTCATTATCGTCAATCCTTATTAAATATTCACTTGTGAATTTTTGAAAAATATCTTCAAGTATTGAGTCGAAATTCTCTTTTTGAAATTCAGTCTCAAAATTAATGACTGCTTGCAAAGTTTCACATAAAGCATCTTTAAAAAAGTTTAACGAACCACTTATTTTTTGATTTTTTTCAAGCTCATCTATAAATCTTTCTTTTAATTCAAGGTGTAAATTTTCTTTTGATGTTACATAAAAAAATTCGTCATCTATCATGAAATCAAATTCTTGTCCAAGTTTGTTTATTAAGTTTAAATAATTCTTCATTCCTTCTATATTACGAATTTTATAAATTGCCCCAACATGTTCTAACAATTGTTTTGTCATTTGATTTATAACATCAATATATCCACAGGAATTCATATATTTTGTAATTTTGGAAAGAGATTTGGACTCAATTTGACGAATACGTTCTCTTGTTACATTATATAAACTTCCAATTTCTTCTAAAGTTTTTGGTTCACAATATATGCCATTGCGAGCAAACACAATTTCTTTTGCGTTAGATTTTAATTGTTTAAAACTTTCATTTAATAAAGTGAAAATTATATTTTCCCAACCATATAGTTGTGTTTCCTCTAGTGTATAAAACATTAATTTTTTATTGTTTTCAAAAGAAATTTTTATTGGATAAGAATCTATACCTTTAGATTTAAGGTAATTATTAATAATTCTGATATCTTCATCAAAAACCTTATATTCAGGACTTATAATGCAGTCATCATTTTTTATTAAATTATCTAACATATCCTTGTATTCGGAGTTTTCAAAAAATAATGACTCTAGCGAATATTGAATTAATTGACCTATTTTTCTAACACCGTTTAATTTAAAAATCTCAATTGCTTTATTTGAAAGCCCCTCTATATTGAGAATTGACTCGAAATATGTATCCGGCATTTCTTGGCTTACAATGTCTTGAACAGTATTCTCCTCTTTTAATTCTGTTATAATTTCTTTGCTCTTTTCTGAAGTAAATTCAATATCTTCGTAAGAAATTGTTGCAGGAAGTTGGCTCATTGACAAAACTGAGATCCAAAAAGCTCGATCTTGTTCGCAACGAATAAAGAAATCTTCTATTTCCGATAAAGAACCTTTTCCAAAATTAGGAAGAGACATTAATTTTTCTTTAGAGGTGTTCTTTAATTCATAAAGGGTTCGTATATTATTTCTTCTTAAAGCGTTTGAAACACGAACCGAAAAAGAACAATCTTCAACACTAATTCTACTTAAGACTTGTTCTTCATTTAATGATTTATTTTGGTTGTGACCATTTTCTTCTGTACATAAAGATTGTTCTATTTCTTGCTTTTCAAAACTAATTCCATATTTTTCTTTTGCCGTTGTTAATATGCTTTGAAAAATATCAGGCTGATTTTGTTGCAATTCTACCATTTCTTTTTCTAAAGCTGAAATGTTTTTTAAACCACTTTCATTATTTGAATATAAATAACGAATGTGTTCCAAACACATTGAAATACCATTTTCATTTCTATAGTATTCATCAATTTCTATACCATCTTTTATTGCTTGTGTACGAAGAATATTTGATAAATATGACATACCTTCTTGTTTTGTCATTTCGTTTTGATCGATTTTAAAATAAGTATCTATCAATAATGCAACTTGTTCTTCATTCCATACGATACGTTTAGGCTTTGTAGATAACGAATTCTCTATTCCTTTATGTTTAATGTAACTAGTAATGTCAGAAATTGTTTTAGGAGCAATATTTGGATTTGCGGCAATAACATCTTCAATTTCTATATTATCATCTGTAAAATATACGCCAATTTTATATAATGCCGAAATTACTGAAGAAGTTAAATTTAACTCGTGTATTCTCTTTTTATCTTTTAAATGTTCAAAATTGCTAAAGTTATGATTAAAAGCAAAATCCAAAATATTATCAATTATTTTGGGGGAAATTCCTGAAAACATGTTAATATCCTCAATTTTAATAGAGGCAAAATCTTCATAAAAATAAATTTTGTTTTTATATAGTATGTTTAATGTTTCATATGATAAATTAAAATCACTTAGTTTTTTATAATTCGCTTTATATTGCAAACATTCAATATTGTTTTGTTCTATATAAGAAAGGATATCATTAACAGCAGCAGGACCACAATTATAGGTTGAAAAAATTTTTGTTAAGTCAATTTCTGCAAAATCTTCTCTATAAAATAAATTTGAACGGTACAATACCGATTTTGCATTTGATGACAGTGGTTCTTTTGAAATTAAATTTAAATTATGTTTTTTTTGAACAAAATTAATATTGTTTATTTCTAAAAAATCAATTAAATCATCAATTACAGAAGTTTGACAGTTTTCTGTATACATAAAATTATTTAAATCAATATTTTCTAGGTTTTCTAAATAATAAAAGCCGGACTTATAAAAAATCCTACGCAATGCAGGTGGAACATCTAAATCTTTTAATCTTGTTTTTGAATATTCGATTATTTTACTATTATTTTGGGTTAACAAATCTAATAATTCATCTATAACAGGTGATGTTATTTTAGGTAAATTGGCTATTTCTTTTAAATTTATTTCATTAATGTCATCAATAGAAGTTATGTTTAATTTCTCAAGAATCCTAATCACTTTTGGATTAAAATAAAGTGATAAATCTTTTTGATATATAGCATCTTCTAAATCAACACATGATGTCTTTTGAGTTTTTTTAAAAAAAGACTGCATAGTCTCGGGCAATGATTCATTGAGAGAATGTATCATTTTATGAAATTCGTTATAAAAATGTTTTTGCGATTTGTTTTCTTCCATTGTTACAAACTAAACTCAATACCCAATCAAATCATACCACAAAAATGCGAGATGATTAATCAGTAACCGTATCTGCGATATTCCTCTTCAAGTTTATTTACATACTTTCCGACATATCTATTCAGATATCCACGTAATTTTGTATAATTGTCCGGAAACATTTCATGACCTTCGTATTTTAGATATTTACCGTTTGAAAGTCTTATTCTTAACACCCAAAGAGTTCCATCGCAAATGGTAAAATCTTTCCAATAATATTTGTGTTTCCAATTCTCAATTATTTCAAATATACATTTGGAGAATTTTGCATTGTCTCTAACATTTATCAATGGCGAAATTCCTCCAGCATAGGACGTGAAACAAATTTTGCCTTTTTTGTATTCATAAACTTCTTCAGGATAACCATATCCGTATTCTGAAAAATAAAGCGATTTAATAAAAATATTATTATCTATTTTCATTTTAATCTTATTGCTTATACTATTTTTGCTTGTCATGTTGCACCTCTTAAATTTACTATAACTGTCCGATGTGTCAAAAATGGTCGTAATGTAAAATAATTAATAAATTTGAGTATGGGAGAGTATGATGACAGCAGATAAACCAAGATATTCAAGAGTTTCAGACATTTTAGATTTAGCAATTTTTATGTCTTCTAAAATTCAGGGTGTCACAGTAAATGAAATTTCTGAACGCTATAATGTTTCAAGAAGAACAGCAGAAAGAATGCGTGACAGTTTAACCTGCATATTTCCGTCAATAGATGAAATTGAAACGGATGATACTCAAAAACATTGGGGATTTACTAACTATTCAATATCAAATTTAATCACATTTACACCAAAAGAAATTGCCAATATTGAACAACTGCAACGAAGAACAACAAACAGAGAGATGAAAGAAGAACTCGGAAAAACTGTCGAAAAAATAAAATCTTTGGCACGTAAGAATTTGAATTCAGTTGAAGATAATATTGAATTATTTATGCAGACAGAAGGGTACGCAGTACGTCAAATGCCACAATATAAAATTAGTTTTAGCACGCTGGAGGTTATAAGAGATGCCATTCAACATTCAAAAATTGTTACGGGTATTTATCACGACAAAAAACGGACAATAGAACCTTTAGGCTTGATTTATGGCGAAAAAATCTATTTAGTGGCAAGAGAAAAAGCCAAAGGAAAAGATATTTACACCTTTTTATTGCATAAATTTAGTGATTTAAAATTAACAGATAAAACATTTGATAAAAAAGGATTTAATTTGCAAGAATACACCAATTTATCATTTGGAGTTTATCATGGGGAAGTTTTAAATGTCGAGTTACTTTTTGATAAGGAACTTTCGCAAGAAGCAAGTCAATATAACTTTCATCCAACTCAAGTTGGTAAATTTAACGATGATGGTTCATACACTTTAAAATTCAAAGCCAGTGGAAGCAAAGAAATTATATGGCACGTTTTTAAATGGGGTGCCGGTTGTAAAATTGTCAAACCTGCAACGCTTAATAAACAATATAAAGAATACCTTACAAAGGTTTTAAATAATCAATAAGTCCGTATTTGACATAGTGAGCTTTTATAATATGAACAATATTTATAAAAAATCGTTATAACAGTAAGGAGTAAATATAATGAGAAAAATATTGTTGTTTTTATTTGCGTTTTTTATTTTTGCAGGATGTTGTTTTGCTGCAACTACAAATTCTTATGATAAATACGGTTCAAAGACAGGCTCTTTCAGAACTAACGGCTCAACAATAAATCAATATGACAAATATGGCAGCAAAACCGGTTCATATAGAAAAACTTCAAGCGGCTATAATTCATACGATAAATATGGCTCAAAAACAGGAAGTTATCGAAAAACATCTTCCGGATACAACTCTTATGATAAATATGGAGCTAAAACAGGAAGTTTTAAAACAAATTCAAACGGTGTAACAACACAGTATGACAAATACGGTTCTAAAGTCGGAACATTCAAAACAGACTCAAGTGGTAGAACTACTCATTACGACAAATACGGCAGAAAAGTTGGAAGTTATAAATAACTATTCTTCGTCAGAATATTCGTAATTTGCCCATTTCTCACGTTGTAAGGCTTTTTTATCGCACTTTGTTTCTTCAGGTTCATCCCAACCAAATTCATACATATTCGCCATTTCTTGTTCTTTGGCTTTACGATTTTTATCATCATCACTTCCAAATAATAAATCGAAGAATCCCATATTTAAATTCCTTTCTTTGCAGTTTTATTATATTATAAACATACGTCAGAAATGGACTAGTGTTTTTTTTGATTTCTTAAATTTTTATTACATTTACAATCCAAATAAGGACATTTGCCGTCATTTATATGCAATATTTCAGGTGTTACATACTCAACATCAATACCATGAATTTGTCCTAATTTTTTTACTCTATTAAAATAAACCATTTCAGTTTTAGGGTCTTCAAGAATTAATACGACCATTGCTTTTTTACCTGTCATATATTGATAATGCAATGCTTGTCCGATAGATTCAGCCCATTTATTAGCGAAATCAAACTCGACAGCGTGGCAGGAAGTCAAACAATCAACTCTTGTTTTATCTTTGTTTTCATATTCCTCAATACCTTTATGAGCAGCACACCAAGCATGTTGATATGAAGATTCGCTATGTGCGTGGTATGCATATTTGAAACCATTTTTAGCATATCTATATTCAACTGCAAAAACGCTTTTGTTAATAAGAAAAATCAGGAATATAGCAAAAATAATACAATAAAAATTTTTCATTATTTATAAAAGCCACCCATTCCATCAGATCTTATATGACCTTCATTTGTATAATATCCACCCATTCCGTCTGACCTGATATGGTCATTATCGGTATAAAAACCTCCCATACCATCACTACGGATATGTCCATTTTTAGTGTAGTAACCACCTAAGCCGTCTGACCTGATATGGTCGTCATTTGTATAGTAACCGCCAAATCCATCAGACCGAACATGTCCATTGTCAGTATAAAAGCCACCCATTCCATCATTTCTAATATGTTCTGCATAAGCAGGAATGGTTAATGCTAAAAAACAGAGAATTGCTATAATCTTAATTTTCATTTTTACCTTTCTTATACTTATGTATTTCAGTATTCAAAAAGTATTATAAATTTTAATCACGTCAAATATGGACTTACTGTTTTAATAGGCTGTAATTACAGTCTATTAAATTGAATTTATCATTAAAATTGTAATTATGCAAGATAACTCTCAAAATAAGACTGCAAAACTTGTTAAGGCTATCGGAGAAATAATAAAAAGGCATAGAGAAGAACAAAATAAAACTATGTATAAAATTTCTGCTGAAGCCGGTGTTCCAAAGGCAACTTGGAGAGAATTAGAACTCGGTTTAAAAGATTTTAGATTCTCAACAATATGGAAAGTTGCTGAAGGTTTAGATATGCCTTTGGATAAACTCATTAAAGAAGTACAAGATAAATTAGGGGATAAATTTTCTCTATCTGATTTAAAATAGTATTTTATTTTCCCTTTTCACTGCAAATTTTATGTATATAGTTTTCGTTGACTTTGCACAATATGCATAAATTCATTCTTGAACGCTTTGTACCGTCATAAACACGTTTTATGTATCGTTTTATAAGTTCTCTGTCCCAATATTTTGTCATAGTAAAAACACAGCCTGTGGCTTCTGTTAATAATTTTATTGTTGCAGACATTCCGATTATACTTGCCATTAATTTTAAGTCTTCGGTTGGAAAATCTTCGGATGTTGCCGTATCTATCCATGGATACTTTTCTTGTAAACACATATATAGCTCCTAGGGGTTGGGGTAATGGTCTCATCAGTTAACGCCTAACGTTAAGACGGTCAGATTGCACCGTTATCCGACCGTTTCGACCTGTTAGATTCTTGCCATTGGAGGAAGCATTACTTCGCAAGTCATATTGGAAATTTTGTCCATCATAGACTGCAATAAATCCATTTGAGCCTCAATGTTTGTACATTTTAGCCTACGGGAATCTTTGCATCTGTAATCAGCATTGTCATCAAGCATAATGTCTGCAAACTTTAATTTTGCTTGTTCGCATTCCGCTACCAATTCTTCCATTTTCATAGTCATCATGTTCATAACTTTTTCTTTCATTGACATTGTTGAGTTTTCCATAGTTTTTTCTCCTTTTCTTTTATGTACCTCTTAAAAGCCATTTAAACTGCTTTTAAATCTTTTTCTTTTTTAATTTTTTCTAATACGGCAATAAGTTTTGAAGCTTCTCGTTTGGATAGAAATTTTATGTCATCAATCTTACATTGGCGTTTTACAAATTTTCTTAAACTTCTGATTTGCTGTACGCTTTCTGCGATATTGCAAATATCCCACCAAATTGCCTCTATTTTCCTTAATTGCAAAGGTGTAGACATTTTAGAATCTCTTTCGCTCAAGTCATCGTATTTTTTAGGTTTTGCAAGTTTCAATTTTTTTGTTTTATCCTGCAAAATTTCAATCAGGATATTGGCTTCGGTTTCAGTAAGTTTTTTTGAACTGTAAACACCGAAACTTGCGAGCATTTCACGATATAAATCGTCATCAAGTCCCAATATATTTTTAAGAGTATGAATTTGTTTAATTTGTAGTGATGTACTCATAATGTTCCTGCCTTTGTAATTCTTTTCCATGTGCAATTCCGATTTGCACGCCAAATATAAAGACTGCAAGTAGTATTAAAAAGGTGTATAAAAATCTTTCAAATTTTGTATAGTTTTGCATAATTCCTCACACCAATATCTGTTTTACACTTGCTTTTATGACCTCTTCATCTACTTCAACTTCATTCAATTCAGCAATACGGATTGCTCTGACCAAAAGTTTGGTCAGAACTCTCGTATTGCCTGCACAGAACGCAGAAAGAATGGGGTAGATGTGTTTGTAATTTGGAAGGAGTGAAGAGATAATAGCCTGTTTATCATCATCATTTAAAACTTCTAATTTTGCATACATTCCAACCCTAGAGAATAATTGTGCATATTGACGTTTTTCGCCTTTTAAATTAGTTATTAAACGTGGCATTCCGACTAATAAAATTCCGACATTTGCTTTGTCATAAATTCTTCTTACCAATTCAAGTGATTTGTATGGCAAATGCTCTGCCTCATCGATAATTATTAATCGACCTGAAGATTTAAGTTTATCAACAATATCACTAAACATTGCATGAATTGTGCCACATCCGTCATATCCTAATTTTTTGTGTATTTCGGAAAATAAAACTTTCGGAGTGTAACCTAAATCTGCCTCAATTAAAATAACATCAGGGTTTTCAATAGCATATTTTTTTACGGCAAATGTTTTTCCAACACCTGCAACACCACAGCAAACTCCAATCTCATTTTCAACGTGGCAAACTTTTGCAATATTGAAAACATCCTGTGCGACACTTGTTTCAACAAAATCGATATTAATTCTGCCTTCACGCAATTTTTCGATATCAATAAAATGAGAAACCGCTTCTTCGATTTTTTTGACATTACCTTTATAGTTACCATTGAGCCATAAGTGTAGTGCTGTTGAAGAAATATTCATTGCTTTTGCAGTATATGCAAAAGTATATTTCTTTTCTTTCATTAACTTGTGTAATTCATCAATTAAACTCATAATTCCTCCTATATAGCCCTTTTCTCTAAATCTCTACGTTTTTCAGCTTCTGTGAGATATAGTTTTTTCTTTGGCTGAATTGGGGTAACATATTTTGCAGGAATAGAATTGTTATTCTTTTCCTCTTTTACAACCATATCCATCTTTGTATTAGATATTTTTGATACTTTTACGTTTGATTTGAAATCAACTTTATCAAGACTATTAATCAGATTTTCTACAATATCCTCATTTGTAGGATTATATTTTGTCTTAATATATGATTTTAAAATTTTCTTTTCTTTATTCTTAATCGCAACTTGTTTTTGGTATTCACTCTTTTCGATATCCGTATTTGCCAAGAACGATGCAGGCTGATTTGCATTTGCTTTGCCTAAATATTCATCTGTTTGAGCATCAAATACCCAAGCTTCTTGATAAGCGTTAATATCTCTGCGGATATAAACCTTTCTGCCTTTTTCGGTAATCATCCACTCTGCCCAATAAGAAATTTGCAATTGAGAATCAAAAATACCATTTCTTTTGATTGTTATATTGTTTGTAGTTCTCATGCAGAACAATTTTAAGGCATCTCTGCTGATAACTTTTTTATTGGTAAATTCTTCTGCCCATAACTCGTCAGGACACTTACCCTGCAAGACTTTGCCTTTAGATGGCTTTTTGTTTAAATAATTTTCAATAAATCTATCAAATAGCATTTTAAAATCATCAAATTTCATAATTTGACTATTTTTAATCTCATTCTTTAATTTTTCAGGTCTTTCGGTAATTTTGCCTCCACGATACCCAACAAACCCTTTGGAAAGGTATTCTTTTATTTTCAAAAAGTCCCTTTCCACAGGTTTTGTTTGGGCATTATAGGGGAGTGCAAAATGGATGTGTATACCGAGATTCTGAATTAAAGAACCACCGTCTTTTTTATGTTTAACTTTTACGGTTCTTGTTCTACCACCTGCAAAATCTTTACAGCGATAGTCTTTACCGTTATCAAGATAAACATCTTCAGGAATTCCAAAATTTAGAACTCCATAATAAAATGCTTGAAAAATATGGTCAGAATTTGGAGAATCTGCGTGTAAAAACCAACCTAGCCATTTTGAAGTTTTTGCATCTCTGAATACTGTAACCCAAGGGAAACAAACCGTTCCATTGAAATCGACTGCAACATCTATTTGAGCATGGTCTGATACCCAACAAGTTCCGGCATTTAAGTTTGAATAATCTCTTGGAACATAATTCGCATATTTTTTATTCCAAGCTGATTCGCCATATCTTGCGATAAAAATAGCTTGTTCAGGCACTTCACTTCTTAATCTTCTGATGAAGGTTTTGCTTGTTGGGAAATTACTAACGCAGTCAAATCCTTGCCGTTTTGCAAATCCTAATGTTATGCTCCAAGCAGTTTCAACAGAAGGAGCACCTTCTCTTAAATAAATACTTTTAAAATATTCAAAGCATTCGTCTGTTGTTTTATTTAGACCTTTTCTATGACATCCATAGTTAGATAATAATGCAATTAATCCTCCTTGATTATATCTTTTTAGTGCTTTACTTAAGGATGGATAAGATGCGTGTTTATCAGGATATTTTTGCGACCAGTCTGCAAGAAAATCTAATTTTTCTTGATAGGTCATTCCTTCTGTTAGTCTAAACAGTTCCAAATATTTTTCAGCTTTAGCTTTCATCCATTTTGGAGCATTAGAATATGCCTCTAAACTTTGTTCTACTTCATTTTGTGAAGTCGGTGTAAGGTATGATTTATACTTTTCGATATACTTCAAAGGCATAGATGACAACAGAATTTGATAATTTTTATTCCTGCCTGCAAGCTCAAATCTACACTTATATTCTCCGGATTTGCATTTTCTTCTAATTGTTTCTTTTTTACTATTAGTAAGACTGCAAACTTCTTCAATATTTAACCAAACATCTGAAGTGTTATTCATTATTTAACACTCCTTTTGTTTTTGAATAAAACCAGTACGTTTTCTTTCATCCATTGGTCAAATAATTCATTTTTTCGGCTACCTTTAATAAGCATATTTATATAGTTACGAGAGAAGCCTAACTCTTTCCCTAAGTCATTTTGAGTCATCTTCAATTCTTTTAAACCAATGATATATTTTTGATTTAACGATAGCCTCATTCTCTCCGTCCTCTAATCGATTTTTAAATTTTGTTATTCATTATTTTATATACTATTTAAAAATGAATACTCCGTCAATGATTTTAGTAAAATTGTGAACAAAGTAACAAGAAAAATTTAATTCATAATTTTAAAATACTGATTAAATAACGCATAAAGATATATTAAAATATGAAGTATTGTAAAGAAGTTGCGAATAGTTTTGTTGAAAAAATGAATAATTTATGCAAACATGTTTTTTGAAAAGGAGTGCTATTACAAATGACTATACAAGAGAGATTAAAATCATTTAGAATGCAAGTATCTTCAGGAATTGATGCATTTTGCGAAGAGCTATTGAAAAACGGATGTAAAATTACTGCACCGACCATTTATGGTTATGAGGGCGGACAAAGACAACCTAGTGTTTCGTATATCAGCGGATTAATCAAAGTGTATGATGCCAATCCTTTTTGGCTTTTACAGGGTGTCGGAGAGATGTTTGTATCTGAAGAAGATAAATCAAAAGCAAATATGCCTGCAAATATTGATTTATCCAACACAGTATTTATTCCTGTTGTAAATATGGATGTATCAGCAGGATTTGGTTCATTAACTGAAGAGATTGAATCAACTAAAGATTTTGTGTCATTCGGTAAAGATTGGATTAAAAAGCATATAAGTGCGAATGTAAATAATTTAGTCATGTTTACCGTTCGAGGCGATTCAATGGATGGTGGCAACAGCAGAATTAAAAACGGTTCGCAGATAATAGTAGATACAAGTGTAAAAGAATATATAAATGACGGTATTTATGCAATAAGAATAGAAAACGCCTTATTTGTAAAACGCCTGCAATATATGCCGGGAAAATTATTAGTTAAAAGCGATAACCCAATATACCAACCATTTGAAGTGGATTTAAAAACTGATAGTGTGAATATTATTGGTGCTGTTGTTTATGTTATGAACGACATGTCCTGCATATAATAAAATAATAAAAATACAAAAAGACGGAACTCAAATATGAATTCCGTCTTTTTAACTATTATTTAATAACTATTTAGCAACTGCTTCTTTAAACTTTTTACCGGCAGAAAATGCAGGAACGGTTTTCGCA
>OBLI01001463.1_pt1 | contig 22941 bp, 18 predicted proteins | sample 1519701 | NCBI WGS metagenome assembly OBLI01 (sample SAMEA3663005, study PRJEB22513) | pig gut metagenome | biome: pig gut; feature: pig-associated habitat; material: faeces | place: France | collected 2012
TAACACTGACAATTAGATCGTTAGGTTGTTTTTGACTGATTTACGAGCATCCCTATTATAATCTATAGGAAAATCAAGGTGAGAGCAATCTTCCACAAAAGCAGGATGAAAAACAGCCTCTATCGTTTTCCCATGATGACTTGAATTGCTGGTACATCCACACACAGCAATAAGTAAAAAGAACAATAACTTTTTCATATAACTTGTCATTTAGTAAATCTCGGATCTTTTACGGGATAAGTTTTTCCCCAATGGTCAAACCTAACCCCTTGACGTAATTTTCTTGCAGTTTCAGCTTCGCTGCCCTCTATAACTCGGCGCTCCTCCTCGTTATCATATTGAGCATTTTGGGTATCCCTTCTGTCCTCATGCTTTTTATGATCATGAATATCATCTAATGCGTGGTCAAATTCGTGTTCCAGTCTAACAGCAGGCGATTGTCTTTTTCCGTTGGAAAGGATTATACCTTTCCTCGATTCCCAAAAAACTGCAGGATTTCTGTCTTTATAATTAAAATAATAACCCGTTTCCTGTTCATCCCTTACCAATTCAACCATTACAGAGGGATCTTTAACTGCTTTTATCACATTCTTTCCTACTCCATTGGCCTTCAGATAATTATACGTATGGACAAAATCCAACACAAAACTATTGTTTGGTAGCCTTCTTTGAGTACCATTAAACACAAAATATGTAAGATTTCCCCTCTTGTCTTGATAAAATATCAAGACTTTCTTTCCATCTGGGTCAATAAACTTCACTGGATTATTGAAACAATACGCATACGGGCTGACGCTGTAATATTTCTCGCAGAGCGGATCCATCGTCGTCCACCTGTCCACGGCCGGGTCGTACAGACGAGCGCCAAAGTCGTAGAGGTCGAGGCCATGCTGGTGATCCCACTCCTTGCCCAGGAACTTCAGCGGTTGCACATCGGCGTTCGTGTTCCAGTCACCATAGGGGCCGCCATAGGCATAGTAACCGTTGCGCTGTATCTCCTTGTTAACTGACAAGACCTTGCGAACACTCCCCAAATGATCACACACATAATAATGATAAAGGGCGTGCTGGCCTGACAGCAGACAGAAGCCACCGTCGAAAAGCGCACGGTCCAGTTTGCCGCCAAGGCACGACTGGCGCGTGTCGCAGGGAAGCCCCTTGACCGTGTAGTAAGTCACGCCATAAAGCCACTCGCCCCCAGTGGTGAGGGTGACCGAACCTGTGGGGTGGCCTGTCGCATTCTGCGCGTTCTTCTTTCTCATCAGGTTGACGTTCGTATATTCTTTAAACGATGGGCCATCAAAAAAATTGTAGTCATCGTAGTAATTTATTCGCTCTACCTTGGGAGACGCAAGACTGAGTTTCCTGAGACTCCAAGGCCTGTCGTCACATGTATCTCGGGGCGGCCAAGCCCGTCGTGATACTGCACCTCTGTCACCTTGTTGCTACCACTGGCATTCAGCAACGCCTGCGTCAACACGTAGTTCCGACGACCGCTTTGCGCCAAAAGAGAAGATGACGGACCCAACAGGAAGAGGGCTATAACAGCGTGTTTCATAAGCGATAATAGTTGAGTAGATAATAGCCATCTTTCTCTTTTTCTACGAGTTATCTCACTTGGAGAATTACTTTTTTAAATGGAGGACGAGGGGGAACCAATACTTTTAATGGTATCTTTCTATCTCGAGGGATGCAGTGTTTACCATGTACAACACACCGATAATTAGCCGGAATGCCATATTTTCTAACTTCAGCACATGACTTTACATCTTCATGACACATAAAGTCATAATAATGTATAATAGATTTAATACGATACTCTTCTCTCTCAGAAATCATGAAATGCTTACTTCCGACTTTTACAACCCTATTGTCTCCAATTATGTATTGGATGGAACCTATCTTAATAAAAATGGTTGGTGGTTTTATTTCCTTTGCGATTTCTACCTTATGTTTGCTAACAACACCAAATAAATAATTGTATTCGCTCGCTATAATTTTATAAGTCACAGCTGAATCTGCCGTAAAAGAATTCGGAGAGACTATTACCGGACTATCCTCAGAATCACCAGAAAAGAAATAGGCCTCTAACGTTTTTCTTGGCTGATTGGACTGGTTGACGCAGCCACAAACCATGACAATGAAAATAAATAAAAACTTCTTCATACTACTGGTCATTTAGTAAATCTCGGATCTTTTACGGGATAAGTTTTCCCCCAATGGTCAAATCTCACCCCTTGACGTAATTTTCTTGCAGTTTCTGTTTCACTTCCTTGTATGACTCGACGTTCCTCCTCATTATCATATTGATCATCAGGAGTGTCTCTTCTGTCCATATGCTTTTTATGATCATGAAGATCATCCATTGCATGATCAAATTCATGCTCCAATCTCACAGCAGGCGATTGTCTTCGTCCATTAGAAAGTATTGCTCCTTTCCTCGATTCCCAATGCACTAAAGGAAGCCTATTTATATCATCAAATTCGTATTCTGTAATTTCATCATCCTTTATCAATTCAACCATGACAGACGGGTTTCTAACAGTCTTCACGATGTTTTTCCCAACACCACAGGCCTTCAGATAATTATACGTATGGACAAAATCCAGCACAAAACTATTATTTGGCACCCTTTTTTGGGTACCATTAAAAACAAAATATCTATTATTACCCCGCGCATCTTGATACCAAATCAATACATCTTTTCCGTCCGGGTCTATCCTATTGACAGGATTGTTATGGCAATACGCATACGGGCTGACGCTGTAGTATTTCTCGCAGAGCGGATCCATTGTCGTCCACCTGCCCACGGCCGGGTCGTACAGACGCGCGCCAAAGTCATAGAGGTCGAGGCCGTGCTGGTGGTCCCACTCCTTGCCCAGGAACTTCAGCGGTTGCACATCGGCGTTCGTGTTCCAGTCACCATAGGGGCCGCCATAGGCATAGTAACCGTTGCGCTGTATCTCCTTGTTAACTGACAAGACCTTGCGAACACTCCCCAAATGATCACACACATAATAATGATAAAGGGCGTGCTGGCCTGACAGCAGACAGAAGCCACCGTCGAAAAGCGCACGGTCCAGTTTGCCGCCAAGGCACGACTGGCGCGTGTCGCAGGGAAGCCCCTTGACCGTGTAGTAAGTCACGCCATAAAGCCACTCGCCCCCAGTGGTGAGGGTGACCGAACCTGTGGGGTGGCCTGTCGCATTCTGCGCGTTCTTCTTTCTCATCAGGTTGACGTTCGTATATTCTTTAAACGATGGGCCATCAAGAAAATTGTAGTCATCGTAGTAATTTATTCGCTCTACCTTGGGAGACGCAAGATGGAGTTTCCTGAGATTCCAAGGCCTGTCGTCACATGTATCTCGAGGCGGCCAAGCCCGTCGTGATACTGCACCTCTGTCACCTTGTTGCTGCCACTGGCATTCAGCAACGTCTGCGTCAGCACATAGTTTTGTGATGCGCTCTGAGACAAGAGAGCACACGACACGACAAACATGATGATGGTTGTTACTGTTTTCTTCATAAAAGAAATATTTATGGTTTGTGACCGCCGTGTTCAACGCTACTCAACAACGCCTTCCGTGTGGCAAAAGGCTCATCAGACACAACTTTCGCCGCCAGAAAAGCTGTGGTGAAAGGGCTTTTATATCCTCCATGCTTATGCTCCTCAATGCCATAGCATACGACAAAATGATTTTGATTCCAATGTAGAATCTATCATACGCAATGATGTTGGTCCACAATCAGAGGCATTATGTTGCTTGTAATGAGGAAAGTGTTTTAAATAACCCATACAGCTCCTTCGTTATTTATTCCAATGGAATACTAAGTAAAAAATCATACGGATGGGCTACGAATAGTATCCTGTGTCCAATAATTCTCATAAATGTATGTGCGCTGTTAATGTCACAGACAACGGTCGCAGGTGGCATATTGTGTAATACTCCTCCATATCGCCGAGCGAACGTGAAGAATAAGTGTGGATATTAGTGAGGTTGTCGGCATCGAGATTCAACTCCACCGCCTTGGACATCTTGAACAGCAAACCACAGCCGATGAAAACATAGTCCTTTTTCTTTGACGACAGACTGCTGTTGTGGGTGTGGTTGAAGTTCAGGTTGAAAAACAAGCGTGAGGGCAACAAGCGCAGGTTGAGTTTACCGTGCTGCCTCCATTCGCAATATGTCGCGGTGTGTTTATTCGATACAGAACGGTTGCGTATCCATGTCGCACCATAGTCAATGCGGTATCCGTTGACGATATCGAAAGCCAATGTACCACGCAATTGATAACCTTTGGAGGTGTACGTCGTGAGCTGCGACTGGCGCAACATCTCGCTCTTGCCGCGTGTGCCAGTAGCCTGAAGCTCTATCTGCATCGTATGCCAGTCGATGTCTTTGCGCCCATAAACGGTCAAAGAGTAGTTGTTGCTATGGTTGGGCATATAGGCGGCCTCGATAACGGTGTGCGCCTTCCCATCAAGCGTCGTGCCGTAAGCAATGTCGCTCCATGAGCGCGACCATGCGCCCTCCAAGTAGGCAAACAAGCCGCTGAACATGTTCTTGTACGAAACTTTTGTGTTGGCACCTGCACCATGACTGTCGTCTAAGGTGGCACGATAACGCGACAGACTGCGGTAGTTGCCCATCATGTTGGCTGTCACCAACTTTGTCCATGGAGTCTCGTTGGTGGAATAATGGGCATTGGCTTTGAACGTGAAATTGTTGTTGGCTTTCCACAACAAGGAGAATGACGGTTGCACACGCAGCCTCACACGGTCGGCATCGGTCTCCTCGCCCGCAACCGAGGCATTGCGAAGCGATGTGTAAGCCACGGCTACCGGTACACTGAGCGATGTCTGGAACGCGCCATTGACATATTGTGCCACAGGACCGACATCCACACCTGCATTCATATAGTCCATATCGCCATGGGGAGCCATAGGAGCGTCGGGGTGGACAAGGGTAGACTGCAATGCCGTATAGGTGGCATTCAGATGTGCCGTCGCCGACAGCGTCCACCGATGTGCTTGAAGATTGCGCAGGATGTTGAAACTGTTGGCGGTGGATACTGTAGTGACATCGATATCCTGGCGTGCCGTCATGTCGCCACCTATGGCGAGTGCCTGCGGCGCAGACGAAACCCTGTTGGTCGATGTCCATTCAAAACCTCCGCCTTTAGCCGTGCGCCTCACCATGCGTGTCTTGTTTGCCAGTCCCAATGAACGATAATGCGAAGCTTGCGTAACAACATTCTCCCCCTGTAAGCCAGAAGACACGGTCGCGCGTCCTTCGTTCCATTGGCCATAGAGCGAAAGAGCATTGTTGAGAAATAGACTTTTGGCATTGTTCTCGTATGTCAATTGCAGGTTGGCTGAATTGGAATGAATACGGTCGGCAATGTTCTCGATGAGCAATAATTCTGAGTTGTCAGGCTGTATGTAGGTCGTCTGCGAGAAAGAGTTGCCGTGCGATAGGTTATGGCTATAGTTGAAGTTATAGTTCATCACTTTGTGGTCCGACAACTTCACCAGATTATTGAGGTTCACACCGTGTGCGTAACCAAAGAGGCTGTTGCCAACAGGTGATGAGCTATGTCCCACTATGCCTGCCATCTGCGGGTTGTCACCCGACAGATTGCCGTAGTGGGCGCTTGCCGCATTGTGGCTACGCCCCATGTTGTCACCGCTGTAACGAATCAAATGTTGTCTTGCCTTGCCGAAATACATAGTCTCCATTGTTGCTCCCCACAACATTCCGTCTGAATATCCTCCGGCACTAACGTCGGCACTCTTTGTCCACACACCCTTAGCTTTGTCTTTTAGCTTCAGATTGATTGCAGCACCCTCTGGTGGCATTTGGTCTTGCAATGCGTTCACATGCTCATGGTTTTCCAATACCTGCACAGTTGCCACATCATCGGCTTTGATACCATCAGTGGCTAAATTATAGCGTCCCTGCAACATATCAAGGTTCTCTATATAGAAACGGTTGATGGGAGTCCCTTGGTATTTTATCACCCCATTGTCCTCAATAGTGATACCCGGAAGTTGTTTCAGCACGTCACCAATTGTGCGGTCTTGGTAGCGGGTATATGCCGACACAAGGTAGTTGAGCGTGTCGCGGCTTCCCCACAACTTTTGCGACTTCACTTCCACTTCGCGCAGCATGATGCTTTGTATATTTACGACGAAATCTAATGTCTGCGATCTGGCTTTGATGCGTCTCACCTCTTCCTTGATGTTAAAACCTCTCACTCTTACCAGCACCTCGTCCAACTGTTTGACAGTGCGTAACGAATAGTGTCCATGTTCGTCTGTCATGGTATAGGCTATGATGCTGGAATCGGACGGCTGAAGCATGGCAACGACACCGAACTCCACAGGCTCATTGTCGCAACGCACATGTCCATCCACACGTATGGTGTCAGACTGTGCACAGATTAGCGTGTAGTTCAGCATCAAAAGCAACAAGGAAAACATAAGCCTCGCCATAGCACATCAATAGTCTAAAGGTTGGAATTTGGCAGGCTTCATGTCAATTGGCGCATTCCCAAGCATAACAGTGCCACCCATCACTGTCACGCTCTCCAATTCTGCCGCCTTGATGTAGTATGTGGGGTTGGAGACATAGTTCGGATTGCCGAACAGACTATTGCGCAGTTTGACGAACTTATTTCGTGTACATTTTACGGCGTCCCCAGGCACGCTGTATGTGACAGTCTCTTTCACAGCCTCCACCTTACGGCATTCAAAACAGTGGATGCCATCATTCGATACCGCACGCATAATCAATCCTGGTAAACCATTCAGCCGCCATGGGCCAAAACGGGTAGGCAGACTCTCTGCAAACCATACAGTCCACGCTCTACCACCATATTCGCCTGTAGCTTTTTGGCATGGCTGATTACAAATGGTGTCGCGCTCGGCATGCAGCGTCCAGCTCGTTTCGGTCATCTTCTCTGCGGTCAGATACCGATAAGGTGGAATGGTTTCTACGGATGTGATCTTTCCCTGCGGATAGTTTTGCCATGTGGTCGGCACATAGAGCAACTGTTCGCTTTTGTCGTTCTCACCGTTGTGACGTTTCTGCCCCATGGTGCATGCTATGTTCTGCGCCACTTGCAGCGTTATGCCGTAACAGACATCTTTGTTTTTGCCATCTGCGTCCGAAGTGTGGCACGTATAATCATAATCAGCCACCAACAGCGTATGTGTAATGCTGTCATTGGTCTGCCCACAGATAATCATGGAGAACATGCATGTTATACCAAGAAATGTAAGTCGTTTGATCATAATATTTGTATTAAATTAGGGTAGTGTTTCACAGAGTGTGTCTGAGTCGAGTTCATTCAAGCCTGTAGACCTCAGATGACGATGCGAATTTAATAAATATATCTCATAGTTTTATCTATCAATACTCTGTTAATTCTAACGTAATCGTTTGAAAAAGAGAGAGTTAATTAACGTAATACAACAAATAGAATTTGGTTAAGTGGCTGATTATCAGTAACTTTATAGTGTTCAAAGCTTAAAGTAACATGACATCAGAACCACTCAACCAATATACGGAAATCTGCAGAGATGCTATCAAAAGTTCATCTGCAAAGTTAAGCAAAACTTGCAAACCCAGATTACTTAACTATCATTTTAACTGTCTGGCGCTCGTTGCCATAGGCGAAGGTAAAGAAGCAGAGGCCAGCGGGCATGTTGGCCGGCACAAGGAAGGTGCCGTCGGCGCTGAGGTGGCCCTGCTGCACCAGGATGCCCGAGGCTCCCACGGCCCTCACGGTGACGTCGGCGGGATTGATGCCGCCCAGGTCAAGACGAATGACGTTGCCACGCACGGCGGCCGTCGACATGACATGGATTTGCTGCTCCTTCTTGCTGGTGCCCTGCACGGCCTGGATGCCTGTGCTGAACGCATCCCTCAGGTCTTGCTCATAGTTGTACCAACGGGTGTAAGTGTCGGCAATGGCCAGGGCGCCCTCACCCAGACGGATGCGGTAGTCCCAGTGGTGCTTGCGCTGTGCATCGCCGAGATATACATAGTCGGTGTTGCAGACCACGCAGAACACGACTCCGTTGGCCGGTTTCTCGGTGATGTCGATGCTCATGTTGCCACACTTCACGGGCTGGCTGTAATAGCACTTGCCATCCTTGGTGCGGTAGCAGAGCAAGGCCCGCATCTGCGTGTCCTCTGGACGGAACTCCACGTTGGCCACATCGCCACGCACATGGATGGGAATGATGTTGCCACCGCTCCAACCGGGGTTGGTCAATGTGTCGGGCGACATCCATCCGTCTTCGTTGTCGAGCGTCACCGACTGGTATGGGGTGATGCGATAGGGCGCCACATTGATCCAATAAGGCTCCCACTCGGGCTTCACCGTGATGCCGAAGTTGTCGTTCACCACCTTGCGGTAGCTGTTGTCCCATCCACCGAGGTCGAAGAGTGCCTGGCGCGCACGATACTCGGTTACGATCTGTCGCATAGGCTCCTCGCCGATGGAGTCGCCCATGGTCTTGAGCACATAGTCCTTGCAGTTGCGCCAGATCCATGGAATGACGCCATCGCCACACACATTGGCAACCACCACGGGGAAGGCATTGGCATACTGCACGCCCCCCAGGTAGCTGCGCCATGTGCACACCTGCTTGCCCGAACCGTTATACATGTTGACGCCCTGCGCACCCGGTCCTCCATAGGAACCATCCTGCAACCATCCCGAGTAGCATTCGATGGGCATGTGGGGAGCGAGGAAGGGTCCTCCGTCGAGGAATCCGGCTTCGCCATACAGGCCGTCGCGCTTGGCGTAGACCTGCCCCTGCAGCCATGTGTTGCCACCCTCGTGGAACCAACTGGAGCCTTGGCAAGCACCCAGGTCGGCGAAGATAGCGTGGATGCCCTCGTGCACCATGGCGTTGCGTTGGTACTCGCCATCGCCCCACTTCTTGTCGGCGTCGGCGCGGAAACGGCTGAACGGATAGTAGCTGGCCCATACGCAAGCCCAGTTCTGCCCATCGGCGTAGGTGCTGCTCTGGTAACCACCCATCGTGGTGTTGGCCTCATTGTCGTTGCTCAGTCCCGATCCGAAGACGTAAACAAACGACTTGTACCCACGGCGTGCGCTAAGGTCGGGAGGCCATCCCATGTAATCGCGAATATACCTGAAGTCGTAGTCGTACTTGTCGACCATGTTCTTGGCAGCGGTATAGATGGTGGCCGAATCGGTACCCACCTCCGCATTGAGGTTGTCGCCCCAGAAGGCCGACCACCACTCACCCTCATAATGATTGGCAGGAGTTCCGTCTTTCTTGGTGAAGGTATGCAGCTTGGCAGGCTTCTGCAGGTTGGGGTATTCGGTATGGAAATCGTAGGAGAGCTTAAAGCGCGGCCACTCCATGAACTCGCCGGCATGGCTCTGCACGTCGACATAGTAATTGTAATCTTTCAGGATTCCCTTGCCCTCTTGGTCGACCATGGTGACGCGCAACACATAACGCGCCCCGTCGGCATACACGGCATTGTCGGTGATCTTATAGGGAGCCGTAGCCATGGAGCGGCGCACGGTGTTGTCTTCGTTTTGATACGTGGTGCGATTCATCGTAGTCTTGAGCCAGCGATAGCGCACACTCTTATAGTTGTCGGGGTTGATGACCTCGCAACTCAACGTAATTTTGTCGCCCTCGTTCACCTGGATGAAGTTTTGCTCCACAGGCTCCTCATCGTTCTTTTGCACGAGCGGTCGCACCAGCCAGCCATCGGTCTCACTGCGACGCCCCACAAACTGGGGCTCGTCAGTGGTGACACTCTCAGCCGATCCGGCAGCGGCCATCGTAACATGGATATGGAAAAACACCGAGTCTTGGCCATTCACCAAGCCCTCTACGACGGTGAGGCTTGTGCCCTCCGTGGCCAGTTCGCCATGCGTAACATTAAGGGCGGCCCTGTCCCAGAGCACCAATGCGGCGCGCTGGGCGGCACGGTTGGTGGGCACCCCGCTGAGGTCGAACCAATGGCCCTGTTGGCCACTGGCGAGGCCCGGTGTGTTGGTGGTGCGGAACCGCTCCTCGCCCGACGAGGTCTTGTAGCTCGCCACGAGGTTCGCGGTGGCTGGGTCGGTTACGCCAATGGCCGTGCGGAGCAAGGTGGCATGCACCGGACATACGGTGGCGCCCGTGGCATCCACAGGGCGCGAGACATTGAAATTGAAGTCGTAACGGTTGCCGGCAAGGCTTGTCAAGCTCATCAGCGACAGCAGGAACGAAACAACAGGTAAATGGAGTAAAGGTCTTTGTTTCATATCTTATCCAAAGATTAGAGTTTAGTTTGTTCTCCCACAAAAGTAGGAAATAAAACAAACAAACACGCCTTGCAGAGGCGTGTTTGTTGAATCGTTGGACAATATTTGCAATAGTTGTACGATATTTCCCTTCGCAGCCTTTCCCTCGCAGGACAAAAAGACCCATGAAACACAAAGGAAAGGCCACAAACGGGACGACAAGACTGCCCTTACCCCTGGACACTACCAACCCCATAGCCAAGCGAAGCGATCCTCTTGCTGGGCGAAAAAGCCGTAACCGGGAATCGAGAAGCTTAGCGCATGGCCAAGGCCTCATTCTCGTGGGCCTCCATGATCTCGCGCTCGCCAGGTCCCTTGTCGTTGATACCGCAAAGGTGGAGTATGCCATGAATGATGACTCGGTGCAACTCGTCGTCGTATTCCTTGCCAAACTTCTCGGCGTTGGTGCGAACGGTGTCGAGCGAAATGACAAGGTCGCCGTTGAGCACATCGCCCTCATCGTAGTCGAACGTGATGATGTCGGTGTAATAATCATGACCCAGATACTGGCGGTTCACCTCCAATATCTTCTCGTCGCTGACAAACATATAGCCAATCTCGCCCACCTTGCGTCCATGGGCCTGTGCCACGCGCTTGATCCAAGCGCTTGTGTCACGGTGGCGTATCTTCGGCATCTTTACGCCGTCTGCATTGTATGTGATCATATCTTATATGTATGAATTGATGTATCGGTTATCTGTAACGGGAGCCGTGGCCCCTATGGGTTCAATCGTGGGTCGGCGCGTCCGATGGCGGTGCGGTCGGGAGCATGGCGGCAGCCTCAGCGTCCTTATGGAAAAACACCAGTTGGCGATAGGCCGTCGACGAGACCGACGCCAGCGTCGGACTCGAATAGAGCAGCACCGTCTCAAGGCCGCCCAACCGCTTGTTGTAGTCGGCCTCCACCTTTTCGTATTCGAAATCGATGACCGACCGCACGCCGCGCACCATGAAACGTGCTCCAATGTCGTGGGCCAGGTCGACCATCATGCCGTCGTGGGCCATCACCTCCACACGCCGATTGCCTTGATAAAGGTGACGAATGGCCTCCACGCGCTCCTCAACGGTGAACATGTGGCGCTTCTCGGGGTTGACGGCCACCACGACCACCACCTTGTCGAACAACGCCAAGGCCCGCCTCACGATGTCGTCGTGGCCGATGGTGAACGGGTCGAAGCTCCCGGCGAAGAGGGCTATGCGCCCGTTGGGTGTGGAATGGGATGCTGAGTTCATGTTGGATTGATGTTTCGCGATGGATGGATAAGGGTTAGAACAACTCGGTCTGCATGACGTTACCGCTGTAGGGGTTGCGTCCCAGATGCTCGTAGGCCAAAGGCGTCACCATGCGGCCGCGTGGCGTACGCTTCACGAAGCCCTCCATGATGAGGTAAGGCTCGTACACATCCTCCACCGTTCCGGCGTCCTCGCCAATGGCGGTAGCAATGGTGGAGACGCCCACCGGCCCACCCTTGAACTTGTCGATGATTGTCAGCAGGATCTTGTTGTCGATCTCATCCAATCCATAGGAGTCGATGTTGAGGGCCGACAGGGCGATGTCGGCAATGTCCTTGGTGATGGTTCCGTTGCCCTTGACCTGCGCAAAGTCGCGCACACGGCGCAGCAAGCCGTTGGCGATACGGGGCGTTCCGCGACTACGACGGGCAATCTCCACGGCCGCGTCATCGTCGATGGGCACCCTCATCAGCCGCGCCGAGCGGCGTATGATGCGCTGCAAGGTGGCGGGATCGTAGTACTCCAGGTGCATGTTGATGCCAAAACGGGCGCGCAGCGGTGCGGTGAGCATGCCCGAACGGGTGGTGGCTCCAATGAGCGTAAAGGGGTTGAGGTCGAGCTGTATGCTTCGCGCCGAGGGACCCTTGTCGATCATAATGTCGATGCGATAGTCCTCCATGGCCGAATAAAGATACTCTTCCACAACGGGCTGCAAGCGATGTATCTCGTCGATGAAGAGCACATCGTTGGGCTCGAGCGACGTGAGGAGGCCGGCCAGGTCGCCGGGCTTGTCGAGCACAGGTCCCGACGTGATCTTGAATCCCACCCCCAGCTCGTTGGCGATGATGTTGCTCAACGTGGTCTTTCCCAATCCGGGAGGACCGTAGAGCAGGGTGTGGTCGAGCGGTTCATTGCGATATTTGGCGGCCTCAACAAAGACCCCGAGGTTTTCCACAACCTTGGGCTGACCGTTGAAGTCGTCGAAACGGAGCGGGCGAAGCGCGTTCTCGAAGTCTTTCTCCTCTCTTGTGATGTTGTTTTCTCGTATGTCGAAATCGTCAACCATGTGCGTTTTAATGCTTTCTAAGTGCAAAGATAACCATAAATGAGCGAAGGGTAAAAGGCCGAGGCGACAAAAGGCGAACCACAAGATGTTAAAGCAAGTTAAAACAATTCATAGTTTTGTCGCAGTTAGCTCGCAACTTATTGATTTTCAACTTGTAGCCCCTTTAGAATAGAACGACATTCTTCGAGTATTCTGAGCACATCTTCGGTAGTTTCGGCCCTCAAAAGGGCTATGCGCGTCTGCCGGAAGTTGGGTATGCACTTGAATATGGGCGATGCGGCCAGGTGTCGTCGCGTATGGAGTATTCCACGGTACTCATCGATGCGTTCCACGTTGATTCGGAGCTGTTCTTCGAGGATATCGATCTTATCGTCTATGGTCAAGGGTGCAGGTAGTACCTGAGCTGCACCCTGAACGGTGTCGATATAGTCTCTACATTCCTTGAAAAACCAGGGCCGTCCGAACGTAGCTCTACCAATCATCACCGCATCGACCCCATAGTTTTCGAAGGCCAGGTTGGCCCGTTCGGGCGTGGTGATGTCGCCATTGCCAATGACGGGGATGTGGATGCGTGGGTTGCGCTTCACCTCGCCAATCAGCGTCCAGTCGGCTTCGCCCGTGTACATCTGCGACCGTGTGCGCCCATGAATGGTGAGCGCCTGTATGCCACAGTCTTGCAACTGCTCGGCCAGCGTGGTGATAACAAGGTCGTTCATGTCCCATCCCAGACGGGTCTTGGCGGTGACGGGCGTGTTCACGGCCTTCACCACAGCCTTCGTGATCTCAAGCATCTTGGGAATGTCGCGCAGCAGGCCGGCGCCGGCGCCCTTGCCAGCCACCTTCTTGACAGGGCATCCAAAGTTGATGTCGATGATGTCGGGGTGGAAGCTCTCCACGATCTTTGCCGCCTCGACCATTGGCTCCACCTCACGCCCATAGATCTGAATGCCCACTGGGCGTTCGTCGTCGTTGACATGCATCTTGGCGAGCGTGCTGGGAATGGATCGTATGATGGCGTCGGCCGAAACAAACTCCGTGTAGACCATGGCTGCGCCATAACGCTTGCATAGCTTGCGAAATCCGATGTCGGTAACGTCTTCCATGGGTGCAAGAAACAAAGGCTTGCTACCAAAATCTATATTGCCTATCTTCATAAATCTTTTTATTGTCTTACTAAGTTTTTCGCCAAGCCCACCCAACGGTCCATCCATCGGGGAACGAGAAGGCATCATTGGCGCTCGTTGGCGCCCCAAAGACCGTTTAACGCCCCTCCAGGGCCGTTTCTCGCCGCCAGCCTGCACTCTCCCACCGCATGGTCGATCGGGCCTTACAGCGCCTTAGGCGAGCAGATGGTAAACGCCTCCTGCGTAAGGCTTGACCACTCCCTTCATTTCGAGTTGGAACAACAGGGCGAGGGTCGTTGCCATGGGTAGCCCCGTCTTGACGGAGATGGCGTCTTGCCGGAGGTCGTTGGTGGTCTCCAAGAGTTGTACGATGCGCATCTCGTCGTCGGAGAGGTCGGGAAAAAGTTGGCGCTCAATGCCGTTTCGGCGTGCCTCCACCAGTTTTTGGTCGTCGGCCCACCCCATGGCGTCCACGAAATCGGCTGCCGAGGTGATGAGCCCCGCACCGCAATCGCGTATGAGCCTGTTGCAGCCCTCGCTGTAAGGGGCGCCCACGGCGCCAGGGAACGCAAACACATCGCGGTTGTATTCCTTAGCGATGCGTGTGGTGATAAGGCCACCGCCCTTCGCCGCACTCTCCACAAGGATGGTGGCGTCGCACAGACCCGCCGTGATGCGGTTGCGCCTCACGAAGTTGACCTTGTCGGGTTGCGTGTGGGTCATGTACTCGGTGACGAGCCCACCATGCGCCACCATCTCGTTGGCCGTGTCGCGATGGCGTTGCGGATAGAGGGTGTCGAGGCCATGGGCCAGCACCGCCACCGTGTCCATCTGGTTGGCCAGGGCATAGCGGTGTGCATGGATGTCGACCCCATAGGCCAGTCCGCTCACGATGAGCGTATCGGGACAGCACCTCCTCAGGTCGGCCACAAAACGCCTGATTAGGTCCTCGCCATAGGGCGTGCAGTGGCGCGTGCCAACAACATTGATGACCCGCCGGGCGTTGAGGTCGGCCGTTCCCCGATAGAACAGCGCAAGCGGCGCGTCGGGCGTTTCCTTCAGCCGGCGCGGGTAGAGCGGGTCGTTGAGGCATAACACCTGCACGTTGTGGTCGGCGGCCCATGCCAGTTCCTCCTCGGCCCGGCCTCGCATGATGTCGAAACTGGCCAGTTCCTGGACGATGCGCGCCGGCATACTCGGGAACATCTTCGACAATTCGCTTCGCTGCTCGACAATGGCGGTGGCCGATCCCATGCGCCGATAGAGCCCCACCATGACGTTGAGGTGGAAATAGCTCAGTCGGGCCAGGGCTACTGTGTTGATCAGTTCGTTGTCCACGGTGTATCTGTTGCGTTAGCGTATAAGGTGGGGTGCAGAGACCTGCACGGTGTATGGCTACGGAAATAATATGTTATAGCTTGTCGAAGCCAAAGGCGCGGTCGTAGTCGTCGCTCACACCGAGCTTGCCATGGATGAGGGTCACGAGGTCGACATCGGCGTGAAACGACAGTTTCATGTCGGAAGCGCGATAGATGTCGTGCTCGAATACATAGCGCATACCTTCCTTCTTGAGGTTGAGGCACGACACCATCTCGTCGTCGCAGCGCAGGGGCGTCTTAAACTTCAGTTGCATACGCGCCACCACGGCGTCGACTCCCTTCTCGTGAAGGGCGGCGAAGCTCACGCCCAAGCTGCGCAAGAAGCGGTGGCGCGTATGCTCGGTGTAGTGGAGATAGTTGGCGTTGTTGACGATGCCCTCGATGTCGCACTCATAGTCGCGCACATCCATACGTGTGGTAAACAGATATTCTTTCATATTGATGATGCGTTGTAGCCCATGCCATCTTACGTTATAGTCCGTGCTATGACGCGTCGACGCTGATGCTATCCTACATGATAGTTTATGTTATGATGCGCCCACCGACAGGCAGGGCGCACGGCGCAGAGCCTCATCCCTTGAGAAACTCGTAGCCGAAGCGGCAGCGCAAACAATCGCGCCGGTCGCAATACTCGTTCTTGAGCTGTATGAGCGCCTGCGAGTCGCCAGCGTTGTCGACGGGCAGCCCGCACGCTTTCCACATCCGCACGATGTGGTTGTCCTCGGCGCGCAACTGGTCGAGGAAGGCGAAGGCGCGGTCGCAGAGCCGCTCATCGCGCTTGTGGCGACCATAGGCAAAGAGCATTGGCACCACGGTGTTGATGAGCAGGAGGTTGACCGACGCGGCCGACAGGCGCTTCTCGCTGCGCGCACTCTCGCACCCGAAGGCGTAATGGGTCTGCCAATAGTCGGTGGGCGACGTGGCGAGCATTTGCTGGGCGCTCTTCACATCCTCGCAATCGATGAGCTGCGACAGTCCGGCCTTGCGGAGAAAATAGAGCCTGGCGAGTTGCGAGATGCGTATATGGGGAAAATTCTGTGGCCTCAACCTCAAGAAGCGCCATAGATGGTGGTCGATGGGTTGGAGGCCAAACTTATGCGCCAGGTACTTGTATTCGCTGGCCATACGCTGGTAATAGGGGTCGGCAAGCGCCGCCTCGCGGTGCCGTTCGGGTATCGACAGTGGGTCGAGAAGGCCCGCCTGGCCCAAGAAGAGCGCCTCCACCTGGAACAGGTCGTCGCGGTGATGGCCCACCGCTCCCAGCGGCACGTTCATGGCCCACTGCTCCATGGCGTCGCCATTGATGCCAAAGCCATAGTTGCGGGCCATGGTAACGAAGTAGGCGGCCTCCCACGAACTCTGGCAGCAGGCGGCCCGACGGGCTATGTCGTCGGTCTTGCGCTCGAGGCGCTCGGTCTCGAGGGCACTCATCCACGAGTGGACCCTGATGCGCGAGAGGGTCGGCACGATCTTGTAACAGGGCGGGTAATTGTCGGCCTTGAGCAGTTCCTCATAGTTGCGCCGCACCGTCTCGGGCACGTCGAGCTGCATTTGCGGGGGCGTGAGGCCACTGGCGGTGCGCACCTCGGCGTCGATCACCCCGGCCACATGGAGCACAACATTATTATAATGGTCGTCGCGCTCATGCCCATGCAGGAACCAATCGGTCGACTTGTCGTGTATCTCCACGTTGCCCACCCACAGTTCGCCGCCAATCTTCACCTTGGCATTGAAGAAGTCGGGGCCCGCGTTGCGGTTGTGCAGGCCCGCGTCGATCACCTCCACCGGCTGTCCGTCGGTGGTGTGGAGCGCTCCGAGCGGAAACATCTTGTGCTTCCAACAGTAGTGCAACAGCTGTTCCATGTCGGTGAGGTTAGGGGGTTGTGCCGCTTACTTCCAGGCCTGCTCGTCGCCCATGACCTCGATGGCCTTCTCGACGATGTGGTTCTGCTGGTTGATGATCTGGAAGTATTCGCTCATGTCCCACAGGTCGCGGGCCACAAGGGCCTTGAGCTGTGCGCATAGCTGAGGCAGCGTTTTCTTGAGTTCGTCGTCGTCCTTGGGCTCCACCTTCTCTTTCTTTCCCTCGGCCATCACCTCGTCGATCACGCTCTGCGGCACCTGGAAGTTATTGAGGAAGGTTTGGAACGATGGGTACTGTCGACGCAACTGCTTGCGGTGGTTGTCGACATACTTCAGGTTGACCTTGATGATAATGCCCTTGGCGGCCAGTTGCCTGTGGAGGCGTGTGTACTGGGTGGTGTCGAGCGGCACGAAGTAGTCGGGCATGATACCGCCCCCACCATACACCGTGCGATGGCGCCGGAGCGTTTGGAACTTCAGCGAATCGGCGAAGTGGATGGAGTCGGCGCTATACAGCTCACCATGCTTGTATCGGGTGTCGAGCTCCTGCTCGTAGCCCTTCAGGTCGCCCTTCTTGTAGGGTTTCTGTATGCAGCGCCCCGAAGGTGTGAAATAATGGGCGATGGTGATGCGCATCATCGACCCGTCGGAGAAGTCGACAGGACGTTGCACCAGTCCCTTTCCGAACGAGCGTCGGCCCACCACAAGGCCGCGGTCGTGGTCTTGGATGGCACCGGTGACAATCTCTGCGGCCGAGGCCGAGAACTCATTGACAAGCACCACCACACGTCCGTTCTGCAAGGTGCCGTTGCCTTGTGCGCGATACTCGTTGCGCGGCACACGGCGCCCGTCGGTGTAGACGATGAGGTCGCCCTTCGAGAGAAACTCGTTGGCTATCTGCACGGCGGCGATCATGTAGCCTCCGCCATTGTCTTGCAGGTCGAGCACCAGGTCGACCATGCCCTGTTTCTGCAACGCCTTGACCGCCTCCATAAACTCCTTGTAGGTGGTGGCGCCAAAGCTTCCGATGCGCACATAGCCCAGTCCGGGACGAACCATGTAACTGGCGTCGAGGGTCTTCACGGGAATCTTGTCGCGCACAACGGTGAAGGTGAGCTTGTCCTTGATGCCACGCCTGACGATGGTGAGCTTCACCTTCGACCCCTTGGGGCCGCGCAGGCGGCGCACAATCTCGTCGCGCGCCATCTTCACACCGGCGATGGCCGAATCGTTGACGGCCACGATGCGGTCGCCAGCCAGAATGCCCACCCGCTCCGACGGTCCGCCAGTGACGGGCTGGATGACGAGGAGCGTGTCGTTTTGCACGTTAAACTGGATGCCGATGCCCTCGAACGAACCGCCCAGCGACTCGTTCATGGCCTTTGTCTCCTTGGCCGTGGAATACGACGAGTGGGGGTCGAGCTTCTCGAGCATGCCGCGTATGGCGTCCTCGACAAGCTTGGGCTGGTCGACGGAGTCGACATAGAGCTCGCTGATGGCCAGCTCGGCTATCTGCAACTTACGCAGCAGCTCGTCGTTCAACGAGCGGTTGCCGCGCTGGGCGTGGAGCGAAGCGCAGGGAAGCAGGGCGAGAATGAGGGTAACAACAAGCGCGAAAAGGCGCGAAGGCTTTTCGCAGCCACACCGACGCGGGGCGCGGCGGTGGCGTATGGCAGGTTGAAGGTGTGTCATGGTTATGGTTTGTCTGGATATACTATGATGGGAGGGCTGGCGGCAGCCGTGGGCCACCGTCCAGCCCCTATTCCTCCTCGGGAATGTCTTCTTCGATCACCAGGTTGTCGATGATGAAGTTTTGGCGCTCCATGGTGTTCTTGCCCATGTAGTACTCCAACAACTTCTGCACCTGGTCGTTCTTATGGAGCGTTACTTGCTCAAGGCGCATGTCGACTCCTATGAAGTGGGCAAACTCGTCGGGCGAGATCTCGCCGAGACCTTTGAATCGGGTAATCTCGGGGTCGGGGCCCAACTCGCGGATGGCGGTGACGCGCTCCTCGTCGGAGTAGCAGTAACGGGTGATGAAGTCGCTCTTCTTCTCGCCCTTGCCCATGCGACTGTCGTAGTCGGCCACCATGCTCTTGTTCTTGACCTTCGTGCGGCGGTTGCGCACGCGGAAGAGGGGTGTCTGCAACACGTAGACGTGGCCTTTCTTGATGAGCTCGGGGTAGAACTGCAGGAAGAAGGTGATGATGAGCAGGCGGATGTGCATGCCGTCGACATCGGCATCGGTGGCCACGATCACCTTGTTGTAGCGCAGGTTGTCGAGGCCGTCCTCAATGTCGAGGGCCGCTTGCAGGAGGTTGAACTCCTCGTTCTCGTAGACCACCTTCTTGGTCAGGCCAAAGGAGTTGAGGGGCTTGCCTCGCAGCGAGAACACCGCCTGGGTGTTGACGTCGCGGCTCTTGGTGATGCTTCCACTTGCCGAGTCGCCCTCGGTGATGAAGATGCAACTCTCCTCCTTGCGGTTGTCCTTGGCGTCGCAATAGTGTATGCGGCAATCGCGCAACTTGCGGTTGTGGAGATTGGCTTTCTTGGCGCGTTCGCGCGCCAGCTTGGTGACGCCGGCCATGGCCTTGCGCTCGCGCTCGCTCTCCTTGATCTTGTTCTCAAGCACGTCGGCCACATCCTCCTTGTGGATGTGCAGGTAGTTGTCGACCTCGCGCTTGAGGAAGTCGCCCACATACTTGTTGATGGTCTCGCCACCGGGTTCCATCAGCGTGGAGCCGAGCTTGATCTTGGTTTGCGACTCAAACACGGGCTCCTCCACATTGATGGCGATGGCCGCCACAATGCCGTTGCGGATGTCGGTATACTCGTAGCTCTTGTCGTAAAACTCCTTGATGGTCTTGGCTATATGCTCCTTAAAGGCGCTCTGGTGGGTTCCTCCCTGGGTGGTGTGCTGGCCATTGACGAAGCTGTGGTACTCCTCGCCATACTGGTTGGTATGGGTGAAGGCTATCTCGATGTCCTCGCCCTTGATGTGGACGATGGGATAGAGCGGGTCGGTGGTCATGGCATCGACAAGCAGGTCTTCCAGACCGTTGCGGCTCTTGATGCGACGGCCGTTGTACATGATGGTGAGCCCGGAGTTGAGGTAGGTGTAATTGCGGAGCATGGTCTCCACAAACTCGCCATGGAACAGGTAGTTCTTGAAGAGGGTGTTGTCGGGCTCGAAGTAGATGTAGGTGCCGTTCTCGTCGTTGCTGGCCTCGGTTTGGTCGCTCACCAGCTTTCCGCGCTCGAAGACGAGGCTGCGCACCTTGCCCTCGCGGAAGCTCTTCACCTCAAAGCGGGCGCTGAGGGCGTTGACGGCTTTCACGCCGACGCCATTAAGGCCGACGCTCTTCTTGAAGGCCTTGGAGTCGTATTTGCCGCCGGTGTTGAGCACAGAGACGGCCTCCACAAGCTTTCCCTGCGGAATGCCGCGGCCATAGTCGCGCACGGCAACACGCAGGTTGTCGTCGATGTCGACCTCGATGCGGTCGCCGGCTTTCATCTTAAACTCGTCGATGGAGTTGTCGATGACCTCCTTCAGGAGCACATAGATGCCGTCCTCGGGCAGTGATCCGTCGCCCAGGCGGCCGATATACATGCCGGGTCGGGTGCGCACATGCTCCATGTCGCTGAGATGGCGAATGTTGTCGTCGGTATAGTCGACGGTGGGCTGTACGGCGCCCTGCGACTGTGGTTCGTTGGTTATGTCGTTGCTCATGAAATGATAGTGTGTCTTGATAACATGGGTTGGGTCTTCGTCAGGGGTGTGGGGTGGATGGGGCGTTACAGCTCCTTGCGGTAGCAGCGGCGGCGCTTGTGGTTGATGGGGTTGAGAGCGCCCCACTGTCCCTGCACGCCTTCGTTGCTCTCCATCTCGACCTGCGTCTCGCCCCACTTGATGCCGTAATCGACGTAGCGGGGAATGAGATCGGAGAAGAGCAGGGCGTTGGCTCCCTTGGCGCGATACTCGGGCAGGAAGCCCACAAGCAGGAGGTCGACGCCCTCGGTCTTATGGAACTTGATGGCGCGCAGCACATGCCACCAACCAGTGGGCAGCAGGCGGCCGCGACGGCACTTCTGCAGGGCGTGCGACAGCGAGGGGATGGTGATGCCCATGCCGGCCACGGCGTCGTTCTTGTTGCCGTCGACAATGACGGTCACAAGGTTGAGGTCGACCATGGGCATGTACATCTTGACATACTGGTCGATCTGGCGGTCGGTGAGCGACACGAAGCCGTAGAGGTTGGTGTAGGTGGCGTTGATGATCTCGAAGAGCTTGCGGCCCCATCCGCCCTGAAACACATCCTTGCGGGTGAGCTTCTTGACGTGGAGGTTGTAGCGCTTCTCCACCAGGCTGGCTATCTTGGCGTATTTCTCGGGCACCTTGTCGGGCACGGGAAGGAAGTATTCCACATAGTCGTTGTCCTTGGCCCAACCACCCATCTGCTCCATGTGGCGGGGGTAATAGTCGTAGTTGTAGATGGTGGCCATGGTGCCGAGCTTGTCGAAGCCCCAAGTAAGCATGCCCTCGGGGTCCATGTCGCTGAATCCGAGGGGACCCACCATGGCGGTCATGCCATTTTCGCGACCGTAGGCGGCCACGGCGTCGAAGAGGGCGCGGCTCACCTCGAGGTCGTCGATGAAGTCGATCCATCCGAAGCGAACGTCCTGCCTGTTCCAGTGCTTGTTGACGCGGTTGTTGATAATGGCGGCAACGCGGCCTGCCACCTTGCCATCCTTGTAGGCCAGGAAGTACTCGGCCCTGCAGAAGTCGAAGGCGGCGTTTCTTTTCTTGTCGAGCGTATTCCTTTCGTCGATATACAAATTGGGCACATCATAGGGACTGCCCGCATACAAATCGTAATGAAAATCGATGAAGGTCTTGAGATCTTTCTTGGTCTCGACCTTGCGTATTTCTACTGCCATGAATGTTATAAATTCTTGATGTTGAATGCCTTTAAGTATGCAAAAATATAAATTTTTGAGCGAAAAGCCAAGCCAAACGGGCTTTTTAGCATTTGTTTACCGTATTTTGACAGTGTAAGAAGGTTTTACGGCAACTGAAGCGTAATGGGACAGGGAGTGAACAATGAGAGTGTGAACTGCTGGAAACAACACCACTTATACATTCCACAGGATAGCGCACGTTATAGAACATAAGTCGTAATAATGGGCATATTACGATGCAAAAGGCGATTGAATAATCCCAACAATCTATACTATAAACTACACGTTTCTTCTCGACGACGGAAATATTGGGCGCAAATACGCGATTCTCGGCACATTTTTATAACCATCTGTCAGTCAACACGTTGTGCCAATAACTTAACATTTCACTCTCCAAATTTCATATTCCACCTTGCGGTTAGGCATGTTTTGCGCCTCGAAACATGGCTAACCGCAAGACGATACCTACCCAACCGAGGCGCCGAAAGGCATCTTTCGTAACACCAAACATGCCTAACCGCAACACCATGCCAACGATTTGGGATGACGGGACCGCAAAAACGGCAAAATCGCTCGCTGGAACAACCGAAAAAGCAGGCACACTTTTTGGTTATAATATCCAACAAGTGGAGGGCGGAGGCCATAGGTCCGACAAGGCGCATCATGCAAACCACAAAAGACAAACAGATCGAAGGAAAAATGAGGATCATCCGACATTTGGAGTGACTTGAAGTGCGTACTACTTCTAATAGCTTTGGCCTCAGACGGCGACCGCGTCTGATCGAATTTCTCTCACCCCGAATGGTTTTTCTTTTAGCCTCAGACGGCGTAACAACAAATTTCTCGAATTTTCGAATTTTCCTAATTGCGTTAGCCAAAATTCGTTCAAATTGGTAATCGTAAAACGATTATATCAATTCGCTTTCTATGTTAAAATCCAAATATTTTGACCATTATTTTTAATTTATGC
>OBLI01001464.1_pt1 | contig 22932 bp, 19 predicted proteins | sample 1519701 | NCBI WGS metagenome assembly OBLI01 (sample SAMEA3663005, study PRJEB22513) | pig gut metagenome | biome: pig gut; feature: pig-associated habitat; material: faeces | place: France | collected 2012
TTATATATTATAAAATAAATATTTATTACAATTATAGACATAATATTATGATATAATTAGTAAGAGAGGTTTTTATGAATAAAAATGAAATCGGTATATTTGATTCGGGAATTGGTGGAATCACTATATTAAATGAATTAAAAAAAATATTACCTAATGAAAATTTTATATATTATGCAGACTCAAAAAATAATCCATACGGAAACAAATCTTTAAATGAATTATTTAAAATAGTATGTGATATTGTAGATAAGCTATTAAAAAGAAATGTAAAATTAATTGTAATTGCTTGTAATACCGCTACTACAAGATGTATTAATATGTTAAGAGAAAAATATAAAAATGTTATTTTTGTAGGAACTGAACCTGCTATTAAAGTAGCATGCGATAAAAATTTTAAAAATACTATCGTTATGGCAACTCCTGGTACTATAAATACAGAAAGAATGCATCAATTAGTTGATAATAATATAAAAGATAATCAAAATGTTTATTTAATACCATGTGAAGGTCTTGCTGACACCATTGAATTCAAAACAGAAAAAGAAGTAGAAATTAAAGTTAATGAATTATTAACACCTTATAAAGACAAAGATATAGATTCAATAGTTCTTGGATGTACACACTATCCATATGCAAAAAAATTTATAAAAAACATATTTCCTAACGCTACATTAATTGATGGTAATCATGGTGTATCAAAACAAGTTAAAAGAATGTTAAAAGAACATGATTTATTAAATAATAGTAATAAAAAAGGCAATGTTCAAATCATTTTTAACAAATAAAAAAGGACTAACTCTTTAATCCTTTAAGTCCTTTACAACCTTTAGAACCATTAAATCCTTCTAAGATATTTGATTCAAAAGACATTGTTTTCTTTTGTTTATTTTTGTATTCCTTAATAGCAATAGAAATCATTTCATCTAATAATTCAGAATATTTTAGTCCTGCTTCTTTCCATAAATAGAATGACAAGCTTCCTGGACATGTATTTGGTTCATTTACATAGAATTTTTTAGTTTTAGAATCTATTAAATAATCAATTCTACAAACGCCGCTTAAATTAAATAGTTTGAAAACCTTTTTAGAAGTTTCACTAATATCATCAGTTAATTTTTTAGATATTCTAGCAGGTATAATTCTATTAGTAGATGCCATACCTTTAGATGATGTTTTGCTTCCCTTAGAACCACTTAAATATTTATCATTATAACTTAATATTTCATCAAGTCCCATAACCTCTTCTAATGGGGTAACACGTTGAAATTCATAATTACCAAGTACACTTGAGTTTACCTCAATCAAATTATCAACTGCTTTTTCAACAACAATTTTATTATCATAAGAAATTGCTTCATCTATAGCACTTTCTAAATCTTTTTCACTTTTAACGTATGTTATGCCTACACTGCTTCCTAAAGTAGCAGGTTTTACAACAACTGGATAACCTAATTTCTTAATATTATTTATTATACTAGATTTATCTTCAATATATTCATTATCAAAAAACCACGTATAATCAACAATTGGGATCCCTGCGCTTGCCATAACTTGTTTCATAATTACCTTATCTTGACCAATCGCACTTCCGATTACATGTGAACCAACATATGGTATTCCAATTGTTTCTAATAGTCCTGCTAAAGTACCATCTTCAATATTATTTCCATGTACAACCGGAAGAATTATATCAACATCAGTTACATTCTTTCTAAACAAACCAGTTGTTTTTTGTAAAAAGAATCCTTTCTCTGTTTTATATAAATTTACTTTTGAAACATATTTCTTATTATTTTCAAAATCCTTATAAAAATCCACTTCCATTAAAGGATGACCAGTATACCATATTTTATTCTTAGCAATATAAATAGGAATTATTTCATACTTATCTTTATTTAAATTCTCCATTGCTTGAATTGCAGAAATAATACTTACTTCATGCTCTACTGTTTGTCCTCCAAAAATTACACCAACTTTTATTTTCATAATATTTCCTCCTACTCATTAAATATATCAGGTAAATCATTTTCAAGTAACACATATGTATTTCCATCACTTAATTTTCTCATAAGTGGAAATGCTTCTTTTACATCATTTAAAATATGAATCTTTTTATCACTATACTTTTCCTTATGAAGTCCATCTAATATTGGTTTTGTTTGATGTTCACCAATAAGAATAACCTCATCACATACAGATGCAATATGACGACCAAACTCCATATTAGCACTATATTCTTCACTACCAAGTTCTATCATACCTGGAGTTACTATTATTTTTTTACCATCCATTAAACCTAAAACATCCACTGCCATTTTAGATCCAACAGGATTAGAATTATAAGCATCATCAATAATATTAATATTTCCAAACTTTTTAAGTTCTAATCTATGTTCTATAGTCTTAATTCTTTTAACACCTATTTGTATTTGCTCAATATCCATTCCTAAGTTATATGCAAGAAGAATTGCTTCAGAAATATTATATATATTAGCAATACCAAGTAATTTAGTTTCAAATTCATACTCTTTCTTTATGTCTTTAAACTTACAAGTAAATTTAGTTCCATTATTAGTTACCTTAATTTTATTTATATATAAATCAGATTCTTTATCTTTTGTAGAAACCCATTTAACATTACATTTACTTTTAATTTTATAACTTGTTTGATATTCATCATCTTTATTTAATATTGCAAGACCATCAGATGGTAATGAATCTATCAATTCAAATTTTGCTTTTTGAATATTTTCATGAGTTTTAAAACTTTCTAAATGAGCAGTACCTATTGTTGTTAAAATAGCATATTTAGGTTTTACAAACTCCGCTTTTTCTTTTATTTCTCCTCTTTTAAAAGCACCCATTTCAGCAATAAATACTTCACTAAATTTATCCATATAATTATTAATTGCGTTGAAAAGTCCATACATTGTATTAAAACTCTTAGGTGTTGCGAAAGAATTATATTTAACATTTAATATATCATTTAATGCATTCTTTGTACTAGTTTTACCATAACTTCCAGTTATACCTATTTTTTTCAAATTAGGCATAGACATAATCTTATTTCTAGCAACTTTTTTATAATGTAAAAATACTAATTTTTCTATAGGCTTATTTATGATATTAGCAAGAAAAACCATGAAATAGTTAAAATAAACTAATAATCCAATATAAATATAATAACCATAAATTCTTGTATCTACAAAATCACATAAAATAGGTATTGTCGCTATCAAATACAATATCATTAAAGTTACATATAATCTTTTTATTCTTTTAGTGATAACTAAAGGTTTTTTAGTTTGTTCTCTCTTTAATTTGTTATTATTAATCATTAATGCAATTATGTAAAATAAAGAAAATATAATTACTGCTGCATTAAAACTTATTAATTTGAATAAAGCAAAACAAACAAATAAAACATCAAATGTCACAAATACTTTACTTATATTATCTAATATCCATTTAAAATATCTATTCCCATCATTATACCAATTTTGTTGAAGCATATGCATTGCCTTTTTACTCTTATAAATTATATAAATAAAATAAGGTATTAATGATAATATAAAATATGTCTTCATCTTTATTCACCACTCTCTATAAAGCTTCTAAGCACATTTATTGTTTGATTAAGTCTTTCTAAATATGCATAATGTGTACATCCTTCATATATAACAAGTCCTGAATTAGGAATTAATTTTTCCAATTCTTTACCATCTTCAAGTGATACAGCCGCATCCATAGTTCCCCAAATTAATAAAGATGGACATTTAATCTTTTTAACTTCATCACTTATATCAGTATTAACATGCTCTACTAGAACCTTTCTCATCATTTCACTAGCATTTTTATAATCGGTAGAACCAATATATTTTTTAGCAATACCTTCTAGTTTATTCAATATAGGTACCTTTTTACAAAATTTTAATACTTTTAATTTAAAGTTTTCTTTTTCAATCTTTTTCTTATATGGACTTGCAAGTAAAACTATTTTATCTGTTTTATACTTAGTAGCATAAACTAAAGATATTTTTCCACCAAAAGAATGACCAATTAAAATAGGATTTTTTATCTTTTCTTTTGTTAATATCTTGTTAACCATTTCTGCATAATCATATACAGTATATATATCTTTAGGTTCCTCACTATCACCAAAACCAGGTAAATCTATAATTAGACAGTTATATTTTTTTATAAAAGGTTTTGCAATAGGCATCATCATTTGAATATTTTGTCCCCAACCGTGTAAAAAAATCAAACTTATTTTAGAATTGTTATTATAAAATTCATAATTCACATTACTGTTTTTATAATTAAACTTCATGTCATTCACCATATTAATTATAGCACACTGTCTATTCTTTTAATATAATTATGCACTTTACTTTACATAAAAAGACTATTATTCATCACTATCAATAGTCTTTTCTTCAATTTCAGTAAGATTTATTTGAATATTTTCATCTTTTCCTATTTTAACTGTATCATTTATTTCATTATATCCATATTTTGAAACTGTGTATTTTAATTCATCTTCATCTAATACTGTCACTTCTAGTATACCAATACCAGTTTTTAAAACACTATTGTTCTTGTATATAGTAACTATCGCATCAGAAGGATTAGGTTCAATTTTTAATGTATATTTTTTCTTTTCCATTAATTCCAAATTTTCATTAATATCTTTATTCATAACAAATTCATGTTCTTTATCATAAAATCCATCTTTTTGAATTAATACTTTAACTTTAGTATTTTCATCAAATACTTTCTCAAACTCATTTAGTGAGTTATACTCATCAGAATTTGCCACTACTTTAATATTGCTTCCATCAATTGATTTGATTTTTAAAGTATATTCAGGAACCTTTTTATAATTGAAAACTAATATACATTTTAAATTTTTATCACTAATATTTTTTGTTTTATGCTTAAATGTAACCTTAAAAGTATACTGACTTGCTGGTTTTATTTTTGTTTTATTTATTTCAATGTCATCAAAAGTATACTCTATATTTGAATTACTATAAACTTGATTTTTAACTTTAGTAATTACTAAATTTTCAGATGACAAATTAGTCAATGTTATATTATAAGTAACAGTCGAATTATAATTATCTAACGTAATGTCACTAATTATACTATAAGCAGTATAATCAAAAGAAGAAATAACTGCATTATTAGTAACTTTAGAAATTTTCATATCAGTTATTCTAGATTCCTTAATAGGTCTTACTAATGCTTTTCCATTAATCGCAAGTGATGTAGAATATGCAGAAAAACCTATGGTTAGAGAAAGAATAGATATTGTTAAAAATACAAATACTAAAGAAAAAATTCTATATTTATTTGTTTTTTCTTTCCTTACCATGAGATCCTCCATTACAAACATCCTTCTCATCAAGTGTGTATTTATAAATTATACTATCATGAATAATAATAAACTCAGATAATTTATGTGGTTTTATTTCATTATAAATTATTGGAGTCCCCAAATTATCATGTATATCTCTTAACTCTTCAAATGATAACATATTCAATGTTTTATAACCTTTTTCATCTATAGAATTTTGTGCGTTTCCTATAATACTATCATAATCTTTTAATAATTTTTTTAATGTAATATCATATTTAGATCTTTCTTTCATAAATAAATAAACTGTTCTAAATAATGAAACTATAAAATACAAATTAAGTAATGCAGATAATATAAATCCAATTAGGTACTTGATATTTAAGTCTTTAATTCCTCTATCTTCATATATTGTATTGAAATTATTAATATCATTACTATCAATTTTTATATTTAACGTCTGTTCAGTTAGAGGAATAGTCAAAGATGATGAACTATTTAAATCTATTTTATTAGAAAATTTATCACTTTGAGCATGAGTCTCTACATTTAATATTATAGTTAAATCACTACTTGATGTTAAAGCATAAGATGATTTAAATGACTTAACAAAATCATTAAAATGTTGATAATCTATATTTATTTTTTGACTAAAATCATTATGCATTAAATTATCTTTATTAATAGTTTTTTCATCAGCTAAACGTTCTTTTTTCTCATATAATACTTCTTTTTTATCAGTATCATCATATACCCTAGTTATCGCATCAACACTATAGGTAGTTTTATATTTCAATTCTTCACTAGTTATAAAATTATAATCAAAGACAACATTAATATTCTTGATTAAATTAGCAATATAGTTCATACCGGATGGTAATGTTTTTTTATCATAATAATCGTTATCTTTCAAATTAACCGAATAATCTACTGTACTTTTTTCTTTATACATAAATGAAGACTTAGTTTTAAAGACAAATGTCTGCATATAAAATATAACAGTAAAGCAAGTAAGTAATAGAATTAAACACGAATATAATACGATTGAATACTTTTTACTTGAAAATTTATAATTATTTTTAGTTAAATCACTCTGTTTCATTTTAATCTCCTTTAATACGATCAAATATTGCTACTGAAGGATATCCAATATATCTTATTTTAAATTTTTCTAATCCTACAATATTATCTATATCTAATAAATACCCATCAGGAGAATTATTATTATCGCCTTTGGTATTATAAAAAACTCCCCTAGATGTATTATATTTTTTAATAATTCTATGTACAACAACTTTATTATCCATATTGAATGCTATTATGTCGCCTTCTTTAAGTTTATTTTTTTCATCATCACTAAGTTTCTCTATAACAACCATATCACCTTTATTAATATTAGGTGTCATTGATCCAGTTGCTATTACAAAAGTTCTATATTTAAACAATCCACTAGATGTACAAATTAATAATATTAAAAACGTACTCAAACATATATAAATATATTTTTCTATATTGTTTCTTTTTTTAGAAACTATTTTTCTATACTTTAACTTATCAAAAATATTAAACGTAGATATAAATATTAACATAGGAATTAAAATATATAAAACAGATTCTAAGTAATTACCAAAATTTGGAATAATAGGTAATATATATTTAGGTATTTCCATTAAATATCTATATATCAAACATGGTTTATAACTTGATTTAATAGATAGATATGTCAGCAATATAGATTTACTCAAATTTGGTAAAATAAATAAACCCAAAGCATTTAAAACTTTATAAAAATTTGTAAAATTAGTTGCTTTTATTATTAAAGTAGAATCAAGTAAAGTAAATACAATTGCTGAAAAAAACAACAACCATTTACTATCTTTAATTTGACTATTTATAATATATCTTAATACTTCAATTAAAGTTATAGATAAGATAACAGGTAATACATTCTTAAAAATACTTAATATATTTAAACTATAAACATTTCTTGTAAAACCTATTATTAATCCACTTAAATAAATAATAATATAGTATATGAACACATAAATACACATCGTTAAAATTATATCTTTATCATATCTAGACTTAATTTTTCTAAATCCAATTAAATAATAAGATATAAAGATTAACATAGTTATAAATACACATATACTATATTTATCTAATTTTTTAAGAATAAATATGTCAAAAAGTAAAACAAAAACAATAATAGTTAAAATAACTAAAGTTCTTTTGTCTCCTTTTTTCATTCTTTATTCCCTTTCTAATTAATTTTGAGTATAGATTAATGTTGTAGTACCAATAGTAATTTTAACTTCATCATTAACTTTAACAGTACTTGCACTAGGCCACTCTAATTTTAATTTAAAACTTTGTACACCAGATTCCCCATTTTTTGCTACTGGTAAAACATCAACATTAGGTGAAAGTACTCTACCATCACTATAAGTTAATGTATATTTAAGTTCATCACATAATTTATTTGCCTCATCACTACTTGTTGTACTACCATCTGCCGGTGTACAAGACAATGTTCCCTGTACAAACGTTTTTAGTTTGGCAGATAAATTACCTGCATTTTTAACATCAAATAAATACGTTACAGAGTCTCCAGGAGATGTTAAAGTAACATCAAAACCTGATATAGTTGTACTCTCTAATGTTGGTTCTTTATTAACAACAGCATTTCCAGTTGTTACACCTTTAAATTCATTATCAGTTTTAAAGTATATACTCCAACTTGATGGATCAACATTCGCAGCGCCATCAATTTTTAATGTTTCTGTATAAGCAGCATATCCAATTGTTAAACCAGCAATTGCCACTACTAAAGCAATAATAGCTATTATTTTAAATCCTCTTTCTCTTTCCATATCTATCCTCCTTAGATTGTTATACATTGATTATATCATAAATATATAATAATTTCATCAATAAAATAAAAAGTTCACAAATAAATGTGAACCTATAATTTAAGTTTTAATGTTTGCTCGCCATCTTATTTTTGAACATTCTCAACTTGTACAGTACTCATTCTAAACATAGTATCTCTCAATTGATTTTCTAGTTTTTTTATTTCACTTGTCGCTTGTAATCTTGCTGCTCTACCAGAATTTTGAATTTGTATAATTTCATTTAATGTTTCAACTAATTTATTATTAGTGTATTTTAATGCTTCAATATCAACAATACCTCTTTCTAATTCCTGTGCAGTTTGAACAGATGACATATGAAGTACATTTAAGTAATTGACTTGTAAGATCACTAACCTGTTTTTCTGCCTTTGCTGCTTTTAAACTATTTTCTGATACTAAACTAATTACTAATTGACTTCTCCACAATGGAATTGAGTTAACAATTGTTGATTGAATCTTTTGCTCCATTGAAAAACTATTTTTTTGTATAATTCTAATCTGTGGTGCCATTTGAATTGATATAATTCTATTTTTCGAATCTATCGCATTGATCAACATAATCGCTATATTTTTGAGCAGTTTCTTGCGTTCCTAGTGCTTGTACCTCGATTGCTAATTGTTAAACTTTTGATCTTGCTTCTGCTAATGCAAGTTCACAAGCAACAATATATAATTGAAGTTTTTTGCAAAATGTTATATTTTGATCATAAACTTTTTATAATGTTGAACAATCCTTTCTTAAAATCATTTGATGTTTTCTTAGTTTTTCTACTATATTATCAATATTTTTTTCTGCTGCATCATATTTTATTTTTATTTGTTTTGCTCTACTAATTCCTCTTTAATAAAACCAAAAACTCCTTTATTTTCTATATCAGATGATGATAATTCAAATACTACTTGTCAAATTAATTCTCCTGTTTCACCTAAATCTTTAGTTTTTATTTCATTAAGCACAGTTCCACAATACCCATCTAGTTTTTCTTGAACTTGAGAACCATAATTTATTACTAAATAACTATTAGTTATATCAATTTTTTTAGAAAATTCTTTTACTTGTTCCCTTTCTTTATCAGTAAGTTTTCTTAATTCTTCACATTCAACTTGAATATTTGATTCAATTGCTTGATTATTAATAGTTGGAATATCTAAATCTAAATTAAATTCTGATTGTTCCTTTAAATTATTAACATTAATGCCTCCTTTAATGATTTTTTATTATATATTATTACTCATGATATATTAACAAAATCAAGCAATCAAGACTGTAATTTGTTGTATATAATGTGTTTCTATTAAAATATAAATGGTTTCGAAGAGACATTAAAAATAGTTACAAACTTATTAAAACAAACTAAAACACGAATAAACTCAAAGTTTTCCGTGTTTTTATATATGTTTTCTCCAAATTTTCGGAGTTTCTTTTTATATGGCACGTTCTTTATGAACGTTTACGAAAAAAATAGGGATAAAACCTGATTACAAATACATTGTAGCATATTTTTATTCTTTTGTATCATCTTTTTGTTTTAATTCAAGTTTTAGTGAATTTTCAATATTTGAAAACAATTCTTTCACTTTGGTATAAATTGCATTACACATTTTATCATTTTTCTTATCATCATCACTTGTTTTATCAACTATTTCAAATGAGTCATCAATATTATAGTCTTTAAAAAAGATATTATACAAGTCTAAACCATTCAATATTTTTTCAGTAATACTAATCTCAATTAGCTTTTCATCACTTTCTTTAAAAATATAATTACTATCATCTTTATAGAAGTTAATTGTTCTTTTCATATTTTTTATATCTCTCCTTTAATGAATCTATTCCACCTTCAATATTATCTGCAACTATTTTTAATATATCTGTTTTATCGTCTTTATATTCTAAAGCTCCATTTTCAACCGAAATTTTTCCGGTGTTATCGTCTTTTTTTAGAAAAATAATATTATCAACATCCAAATTTACAATAAATTGTGGATTATGTGTTATTAATAATATTTGCCTATTATTTGAAAGAGTTTTGAAATTTGCTAATAATTTCTTTTTTATTGATGGTTGTGAGACATCATCTTCAGGTTGATCTATAATGTAAATTCCTGGTTTCTTAGTATCATTAGCAAGTAAATCAAAATATATTTGTGCATTAGCACCATTTGATAATTCTTTTGTAACATCAGCATCCTTAGAATTGTTTATTACATATTTTATTTTTAAATCAGCATTAACTTTGTTGTTTATTACATTTTTGTAGTGATCATAGATGTCGTCTGGAGTTTGATCTCCAGTTTTTATGTTCTCCTCAAATTCAATTGGATCAACATCAGTAATGTTTTTTATATTTTTCTTATACGTAGAAGCTAGAGGATACTTTAATAAATCAGAAATATAATTACTATCTATTTTAAGTACTGATGGCTTACATATAAATCTATACTCACCATTATTATTTATTTCTGGTTCTATAAGGGTTTCAGTTATAGTTAAATCAAAATCATTAAAGTTCTGATTAATTTTAACAATATTTTTTATTGTTTCAGCTAATTCAGTAAACTTTAAATTATATGCTTCTTTATTCTTTTGTACTTCAGTTTTTGTATTACTTAATTCATTACTTAGACTTATTAGTTCTGTGTTTATTAATTCTACTTTTCTTTCTTCTAATAATACGCCTTTCTTTAGATTAACATATTTAGTTTTCAAAACAGTTAAATATTGTTTATATTCATTTAGTTTTTCTTTTTCTTCTGAATTAATTAATTTATTATCTATAACATTATCTGTATCTATTATAATTTTATCTATATTTGTTATTAAATCAGTATAATTCTTGATGATTGTTTTAAAATCAATTGTTATTTCATTAATTTGCAATGACATAGATTCTTCATGCACTTCAAATGTAATATTTGATAACTTCTTTAATTCTTGACTTAATAACTTTTTATTTTTTAAAAAGGAAATATATTCATCAACTTTTTTATTAATTATTTCTTTGACAATATCATAATTTGGCTCAACTGGATAATATTCATTCAAAAAATCTTTAGATTTAGTTTTATTATTTGTAAAAAGCTCTCTAATATTTCCTTGTTTATCAAAATGTCTTATTTGGTCTTGGGTAATTCTAGTTTTAATTTCAATTTTATTTTCATCTAAATACTTATCATATGCTTCTTTTAATGATTTGTTTTTTTCTATTTCTCTGTAATCAGTCATTTTATGTAATAGCAATGATTTTCCAATAGAATTGTCTCCAATTATAGCATTAATACCTTTTGATAATTCTATATCATAATCAGTTTCATTAATTGATAGTTGTATTTTTTCAATTGGTGCATTTGCTGAAAAAAAGCTACTAACTCCAATTTTTATTCTACTAGAATCAGTAATTGCCATCATTGTTCCTCTAAATGATGGTAAACATTTTAAATAGCTAAATTCAAAATCACCATCATCATTTTTTTCTGGATAATTATTCCACTCATGACAATCACTACCTGTAATAAATCTCATTTTTTCTAATTTCTTTTTTTGATTTTCAATATAATAATTATTAAATATTTCATTCCTTTTATTTTTGAATTCATATGCTTCAAAATAATCAACAAAAACTAATTTTTCCAATTCATCAGTTCTTAATGTATTGGCATCATGTTTTCTTGGCTCTTTACTACCTAAGCTTTCTTTTTGATGGGCTATTAAAATAGTATCAGTTCCAATAGACCTTAATATATCTATATAAATTTCTTCTGAAAAAGAATTATCCAAATCATATTTTGGTTTATCAGTAGAAGTATCATAAATAGCCGATTGAATTGATTTAATCTTTTTTTCATCAGAATCATCAAATAGTGTAACAATATGTAATACTTGACCTAGAATAGTAACACTAAACTCAACACCAGGTAATACTTTTTTAATACAATTACTATTATTATTTTCTTCCTCTTTTAATTTTGCATATAAATTATAATCAAAATTATCATGATCAGTAATAGATAACATATTAACACCATTATCATTTAATTTAGAAATTAAAATAGGTAAATTATCTATAGTACCATTTTTAACTTTATCGTGATCTTTAAAATGTGAAGCGTTTGAATGTATATGAAAATCAACTTTTAAAGCTTCCTTAACTATTCTGTCCAAAATATCACCTTCTTAAGTATTTATTTTATCACATTTTTAAGCCATATTTTCAATATTCTGATAAAAAATCGAATAATTATGATAAAATATATTTAGATAAATTGGAGGTGTAATATGGCATTTAAATCTTATAGTTGGTCAATTGGAACTACTAGCTTTAGAGTTAGCCAATTGAATTATAAAATAGAACGTCAGTTGCAATTATTAAAACAATTTTGGTTAAAAAATCCTAATGTTAATTGGAAGAATAATAATGAGTTACAAGCAAAATACTATTATTTTATGAAGGATAATGGATTTTTGATTGGTGAAGCTAGTAGACCAGATAAAGATGCAAGAGAAAAAACTTCAGGATTAGTTGATATTGGAGTTTTAACACAAGATAGAAAACTAACAGAGGTTGGTAGTAAAATTGAAAACTTATTAGGAAAAGAAAGATCTAAAGATAATATATTTTATATTGATGAAGATAGTTATTACTACTTGTTACAATTTTTGAAATTGCAAATTAATAATGATGGATTAAAAATAAAACCATTTATTGCTCTAATATATATGCTAGAAAAACTAGATTATTTAACTTATGATGAATTCACATATTTATTACCATTATGTAAAAACAAATATGATGTTATAAAAATGGTAAATGATATTAAGTATAATCGTCAAGGATTAGATTTAGATATGATTATTACAACTAGAATTTATGAAATGGATAATTATATTAGGGTACTTGAAGAATTTAGAAAAGATTATCCAGTAACTGAAGAAACATTTGAAATGATTGGAATGAATAGAAAAAGTGCTAGTTACGAACATGCATATTTACCAGTATATAATGAATTAGTTAATTTAGTATTCCATTTAAGACACAATACATTTGAAGAAAGAATTGAATCATATAATAAGTTGTATGGATATTGTAGAAACATTTCAGGAAATGCTAAATCACATTGGTTATCATATTTATTTATGAATTACACTCCTAGAAACTTTGATGAAAAATTTGATAAAGAATTTAGAAAACTTGAAATATCTGAAGTTAAAAATATAATTGACTTTAAAAGAGTTTTCTTTGAAAGAGAACATATCATTAAATGGAAAGTAAATCTAAAAGAATATTTTGATTTAAATAAGAGATATTTTTCATTAACTGATATTGTTAAATTTGGTGAAGATAAAATAGAATTAGATTTATTACCAAAATATTATTTTAAGGAAATCATTGATGATTTATTAAATGAAAAACTATTAGAAGAAGATGATTATTTAAGTTTATTTCATTCAATTGTACCTATAGAGAAAATATCCGATAAATATAGAACTGATATATCTGAACTTATTAATGAAATTAATAAAGAATTACATACAGATTTAACAATAGACAATATTAATACATATTTAGAAGATGAAAAAATTAAACAATTTAATAAATTAATTGATGAAAGATTTAAGGATAGCGACTTGTTATCATTAATTGATTTGATTAAAGATAGAAGAGATTCAGAAGTGTGTAGTTATGTATCTGATAATGCCGATGTTCCAACAATATTTGAATATATACTTGGTATAGCTTGGTATAGAATAAGTAATAAAGAAGGAAATATACTTAAGTTTATGAATCTTAGTTTAGACGCTGATTTATTACCAAAGACACATGCTAGTGGTGGTATGGCAGATATAGTTTACGAATACAAAGAAAATAACTATCCAAGACATAATTTATTAATTGAAGCAACATTATCAGAATCAACTGGACAAAGACATATGGAAATGGAACCAGTATCAAGACATTTGGGAGAAGATATATCTAGTACAAACAATGAAAATGACTATGCATTATTTGTAGCACCAAATCTAGAAGAAAGATTAATATTAGATTTTAGAAATATGAGAAGTAGATTCTATCCTAAAGCAAATGGTGGTTATATTGAAGGATTAAAGATAATACCTATTGATACAGATATATTGAAAAAATTTATAACAGAACATAAAAAGTATTCTGACATATATAGCTTATTTGATAATGCTTATAAGTCACAACTACCAGATCCAGAATGGTTCGAAAAAGAAATTTTACAAAAAATATAAAAGAAGTTGTAGCACACTTCTTTTTTTATGGTATAATTAAATAGTAGTACGATGCCGAAAATGGAAATAAGGAGGATTAATATGAAATTAATTAGTATAAATAATAGACGTTATATAGGAAGTAAAGCAAGAATGTTAGATTACATTAATGATGTTATGAAAAAAGAAAAAATTACATTTTCATCCTTCTTTGATCTATTTGGAGGAACTGGTATTGTTGGAGATTATTTTAATGATTCAAAAACTAAAATATATGTTAATGACTTGTTAAAATCCAACTACTTGTCATATTTAGCATGGTTTGGAAATGATAAAATTGATAAAAAGAAGTTAGAAGAATATATTGAAAGATATAATTCTATAAAAAATGTAAAAGATAACTATTTTTCAATAAACTTTAGTGATACATACTTTAGTAAAGAAAATTGTAAAAAAATTGGATATATAAGAGAAGATATTGAAAATAACTATTTAGAAAATAAAATAAATACTAGAGAACGTGCTATTTTAATTACTTCATTATTATATGCTATGGATAAAATTGCTAATACAGTTGGTCATTATGACGCATATAGAAAAAATGGTGAATTAGATAAAAAATTAGAACTATATATGTTAAATTTAAAATCAACTACAAATAATAAAAATAATAAAGTATTCAATGAAGATTCTAATGAACTTGTTAAAAATATTAAAGCTGATGTAGTCTATATAGATCCGCCATATAATTCAAGACAATATTCAGATGCATATCATTTATTAGAAAATGTAGCAACATGGGAAAAACAAGAAGTATTTGGAGTTGCTAAAAAAATGAAACGAAATGGGATAAAAAGCAAATATTGTTCTGTTTCTGCTCCATTAGCATTTAAAGATCTTATTGAAAATATAAATGCCAAATATATTATTGTTTCATATAACAACATGGGAACTAAAGGTGCAGGAAGATCTCAAGCAAAAATTAGTGATGAAGATATAATGAGTGCTTTATCTGCAAAAGGAAAAGTTAAAGTGTATGAAACTGACTTTAATCAATTTAATACTGGTAAAACACATATTGATAACCATAAAGAAAGATTATTTGTTTGCAAAGTAGGAAAAACAACAAAAGTAAAAGAAAAAGCAACTACTGAAAATATTACTGACAAAGTAAAATCACCGCTAAACTATACTGGTGGAAAATATAAATTGCTTAACCAAATAATACCAATATTTCCAGATAATTTAGATTTATTTGTAGATTTATTCTCTGGCGGTGGTAATGTAGGAGTTAATGTTAATGCTAAAAGAATAATATGTGTCGATAAGCAAAAAGAAATAATAAGAGTAATGGACTTATTCAAAAAGTATGAAGATGGATACATAATTGATAAACTTGAAAAAATAATTGATAAATATAACCTAAGTAATTCATTATTAAATGGTTATGAATTATATAACTGCACGAGCGATAAAGGACTTGGTCAATACAATAAATCAAGATACATAGAATTAAGAAATGATTATAATAAAGAAAAGGAAGATTCAGTAGAAAAGGATTTCTTATTTCTTACACTTGTTATATATGGTTTTAATAACCAAATAAGATTTAACTCAAATGGTGAATTTAATATGCCAGTTGGAAAAAGAGATTTCAATAATTCAATAAGAAAAAATTTAAAATCATTTATTACTAAACTTAAAACTAAAAATATTGAATTTATTAATTCTGACTTTAGAGAATTTGCCATAGAAACAACTGATAATACATTAGTGTATTGTGATCCACCTTACTTCTTAGGTACAGCAAGTTATAATGAAAATGGTGGTTGGACAGATAAAGACGAAATAGATTTATTAAACTATTTAGCAATATTAGATAAAAGTGGAGTTAAGTTTGCTTTATCAAATGTTATAGAACATAAAGGTGAAAAGAATACAATTCTAGAAGCTTGGATTAATGAACATAATTACAACGTACATATAATAGATTCAAATTATAATAATTCAAATTATCATAAACAAGAAGGTAATATTTTAAAAACCATCGAAGTTCTTGTAACTAATTACTAATAATGGCAGTTCAAAATGAACTGTCTTTTTTTATCCATAAATATGGTCTATTATGGTCTATTTTGAACCACAAATATCGTATTTTTTCATACAAAAAAACAAGAGCATAAGAGATTGTACCCATAAAGCATTAAAACTTAGATAAATACTAGGTTTATAATGGGTACAAACTTATTTTGCACTTGCAAAATCGTACCATAAATATGGTTCTTTTTTTATGAAAATCATTTATTTTCATAGGTTTTATATGATTTGAATTATGGTTCAATTTGTGGATTCGTTTTTTAATCAATTCTTCTTACTTTATTTATTAGGATCCACACAAGGAAATGATTTAATTGATGTTGTTACTATTCCTAACTTAAATTTATTGAATACATTTTCAGGATTATCTATATCTTTAATAATAGGAATAAGTCTAAATAATTTTTCATCTGCATTAATATTGAAAATGATTTCATCAGGTAAATCTTCAATTGAATGGTTAAATGTTGGATGAATATAAAAATTAGTTGCATGATATTTATTTAGTTCATTTAAATACTCTTTTATTTGAGATTCTTTTAAAGAACATCCGATATTAACTCTAACAGGTTTATCATTTGAAATTAGATAAACTGGAATTTCACTAGCACCTATTTCAGATAACTTATTAACTTTTTCTTTAAATATAGATTTTAATTTTAAATCAACTATTCTAATTCCATGTTTACAATTTTTATCTTTTTTAAAAGTCATAGATTCAATATATCTAGAAATGAACTCTTGTTTTTCTTCTTTAGTTTTCATATCCCATTGAGCTAAGAAAAATTTATTATCATATCTAGTATTTAAGAATATTCTATTTATATCTCTTTTTACCATTACTTTTTCAGAACTAAAATTATTTTTGCTATTTAAGACTTTTTCATTTTCTAATTGTTTAGCTAAAGTATCAAGTTTTTGATTAATTAATTTTAAATCTTCTTTAAAATCATCAAGTTCAACAACTTCTTGCATATATGCTTTTTTAATTCTTTCTTTTTGTTTGGTTAATTTAATAACTTCTTTTTCTATATCAGATTTATCAACATGCATCTCTTTATCAGCAAATAATGGTAGGAATAAATCATTGTATTCATTATCAAATTGTATTAGTTCTGCAACTAAAACTCTAAATGCATCTTCAATATATGTTTCTCTTATATTCTCATGACACTTCTCACAATTATAATAAACATACTTTCTTTTCTTTCCACCAGCACCTTTGCATTTCATTATTCTTCCACAATGTGGACATTTAATCTTTTGAAAGAAAGTATAAACTCTATCTCTTGTATAAGTTCTTTGATTAATAACTTTTTGTGCTTGACATTCTTCCCAAATATATCTTGGAACAATTGGTTCAACAACATTCATATATATAATAGGTTCAAGTCCTTCTTTTTTGCCAATAGATTTATATTGTTCCCAATCGCCCATATAAACTTTATTATTAATTATCTTTTCAATGTAGCAGTCTCTCCATTTTTTATTTAAGATATTTTCATTATTAAATATAGTAGCAATTTGTAGATAAGTTTTACCTTGTAAATATAAATCAAATACTCTTTTAATAATTGGAGCAGTTGCTGGATCAATGATAGTTCTTCTTGTACTATCATTTTTATATCCTAAAGGTTTAACTCCAGGTAAGTGTCCAGACTTAATTGCACCAACCATTCCAAATTTAGTTCTTTCTGATACGATTTCAATTTCTAATTGTGATAAAACAGTAAGCATTCTTACAAAGAATCTACCATTAGCAGTAGAAGTATTAACATCATCTCTATCACATACTAAATATGTATTATACTTTTCAAGTTGTGTTATTAGTTCTTCTAAGTCTCTAACTGAACGAGTAACTCTATCAAGTTTATATGCAACAATATAATTGATTCTTCCATCTCTCATATCTTGTAACATTTCTTGAAACTTAGGTCTATGTTCCATATCTTTAGCAGATATACCAGCATCACAATAAACTTTATAGATTTCATAGCCCTTATAATCACATAATTGTCTTAGTTTTTCTTCTTGTTCTCCTAGAGAAAATCCTTCACGAGCTTGATCTTCAGTTGATACACGAATATAAATTCCTGCTATTTTTCTTTCTTCCACATTAAACCTCCCTTATCTAATACCTTATTAATATCCTCATCTAATTTCTTTATTAATAATTCATATTCTCTTTTAGTTAATAATCCTTCTTCAAGAAATTGTTTAAATAATACTTTGACATAATTTATACTAAATATTTCTTGGATTGTTTCAAATTCTTTTTGAGTTGCTTTTCTCATAATTTCCTTTCGTATTAACGAAAAAAAGAGGAGTCAACAGTATCTAGTAAAGTCTAAATACTACTGATTCCTCATTATTTTCAATATTATAAATTTTAAATTTGCACTCAATCATAGATGTACCTCCAATCTTAGAGAATACCTCTTTCATTGGTTATTTATAATATCACGATTATCTTAAAAGTCAAGTAGCTTAGCTTTTTTAAACATAGTTTCAAGTTCTGAAAACTCATGTTTATCATTTAAAGAATTAATATAGAAACAATCAACACCATTGAAGAATAAGAACTTAATATTATTAATAATTACTTTGTGAGGATCTACATAAGCAATATTAGTTGGTTCTAGCTTAATTAAAGCTCCTTTCTCTAGAGTAATAGATGTGGAAGTGTATTTACTTGCCCAATTTATTTTCTTTCTTAAATCAGGACTTAATTCAAGTTTTTCTTTAACGACATTTAACATATCTATCACAACCTTTCCTACAACAAAAAAACTTGATTTTTCAATCAAGTTTTATCTCAACGTCGAAAAGGTTCGACGATTTTTTCAAATGGCAGGGGTAGAAGGACTCGAACCCTCCCCAACGGTTTTGGAGACCGGCATGCTACCACTGACACCATACCCCTATCAGATTGGCACAAATTAATTATATAATAAAGTTAATAATAAATCAACTTTTTATACATATTTTCTATAAATGCATACAATAATATAGGTGAACTATATGTTAATTAAATATACAGATAAAGAATTGGATTTATGTGCAAGATTAATGAGAGCAGAAGCACTAGCTGAAGGTGAACTTGGAATGCTTATGGTAGGAAACGTAATTGTCAATAGGGCAATCGCTAACTGCCTTGATTTTAAAAATATACGAAGTATAACTGATGCTATATATCAAAAAAATGCATTTGTCGGAGTAAATAGTAATCTTTTTAAATCAAAATCCACCACTAAAGAAAAAGAACTTGCCAAAAGAGTATTAAAAGGAGAATACTACCATCCAGCAACTAATGCGTTATGGTTTTATAGTCCTAAAAAAGGAGAAGAATGCAAAGGTACTTGGTTTAAGCAAAGAAATGCTGGTAGATATAAAAATCATTGTTTTTACGCTCCAGATCCAGGAGTGTGTCAAAAATTATACTAAATCTATTAAAATATTAAGTTTCATGATATAATGTAAAAACAAGGGATGAAGTATATGGAAATATTAAATGATATAATCACTACAATAGGTAACTTTTATTTTACCGGGAATAAAATATATAAAATAATAGGTGTAATATTAAGTATTATGGTTTTTCATAAAGCATTTTACTTCGTTATTGGTATGTTTTTTACAAGAAAATTTAAACCTGCTAAAAAGAAACATAAATATGGAATACTAATTGCTGCTAGAAATGAAAAAGCAGTTATTGGGAATCTTATAGATAGTATAAATAAACAAGATTATCCAAAAGAATTATATACTATATTTGTAGTTGCTGATAACTGTACTGATAACACCGCAGAAATTGCTAGGAGTAAAGGTGCTATATGTTATGAGAGATTTGATGATGCACATAGAACAAAAGGTTATGCATTAGAGTTTCTACTTGATAGAATAGAAGAAGATTATAAAAGAGATAGTTTTGAGGGTTATTTTATATTTGATGCTGATAACTTACTTAAATCAAACTTCATTTCTAAAATGAATGATGCATTTGATAGTGGACAAAAAATAATAACATCTTACAGAAATACTAAAAACTTTGATGAAAACTGGATTGCTTCAACTTACGCACTACACTGGATAAGATCAATTAGAACAAATCACAGAGCAAGAAGTGTTCTTAGACTTGCAACCAATATTCAGGGAACAGGATTCTTATTCTCAAATGAAATAGTAAAAGATGGATGGCATTATACATCATTAACAGAAGATAGAGCTCTTACTGCTGATGCTGTTGCTCAAGGATATCAAATTACATATCAAGATGAAGCAGAATTTTTTGATGAACAACCAATTAGTCTAAAAGTAGCATTAAGACAAAGACTACGTTGGTCAAAAGGACACTTACAAGCATTTGTTGAAAGTGGTCCATATCTATTTATAAATATATTTTTTGGTAAAAGATTTTTAAAAACAAATTGGAACAAAAATAAGAAAAAAGTAAAAAAAGAAAGAACATTCAAAAATGTTATGTTAGATATATTAGAATCAATAAGACATAGGTTCGCATCATTTGATACTCTATCACAACTAACACCAATATCATTCATTAATTTATGTAGATGGTTACTATTCTCAGTTATTATATACTCTTGCTACACATATACTACTGGTATATATGGAAGTAATGTGTTTAGTGGAAACACTACTCTTGCTAAATGGTTAAGAGGAATAACTGATATAGAAGTTAATGTAGGACCTGGATACTTAGCAATGTTACTTGGATTTGTACTTGCTGTATGGCATAGGTTATTATGGAGAATGGGAATATACTTCTCAAATATGTGGATGGCAATATATATATTTATTATTGAAAACAAGAGAATTAAAAAGATATCTCTTAAAAATAAAATATTATTTACACTTACATGGCCAATATTTGATATTATCGGTAGATACACAACTTATATAGCATTATTTATGAATGTAACTTGGAAACCAATACCACACGAAAGTAAAGTAACAATAGATGATATAAATAATAAGGAAGGTGCCTAAATGAAAGAATATTTAAAACAATTTTACTCAGAAGGGCTTGCTAACACATTTTATGTAAAACCACTTAATTATTTAAAAAAGCATATTAAGAATAAAAGTATATTGAAGTTATTTTCTATAATATTAAAAGTCATATATACTATATTCTGTATAGTTCTAGCAATTATATTATTTAAAGTAATTTTTCCATTTTAAAAGAAGCATATTTTGAATAGTGCTTCCTTTTTATTTAGTCTTTTTAAAATAATCAAATTTTAAAGTTAAGTCATTCTTTTTAGTAATTCTAGTAATAAAATAGTTTTTATTCTCTAACTCTTCTGATGATATACTCTTACCATTAGTTATTTCGCCTTGATATACGTATACATTACCATCGTACCATGAATAATCACTAAAGAATACTATAGGTTCATAATCACTATCTAATGCATCTGTTTGTATATAATTATTTTGATTAAATTCAATTCCAAATAAATTCAATACTGTTGGTAAAATGTTTAATTGAGAAGTTACTTTATTAATAGTTTTTTTCTTCATACCATCTTTCCATATAAAGAATGGAGTGTTATTTATTAAGTTGTTATCTGTTTCTTTATATTTATCAAGAATGGTTTTATCTTCAATAGTATAAAGATAATGATCAGCATAAGCAACTATAACAGTGTTATCAAGTAAATCTTTTTCTCTTAACTTATCAAGTAATAATGAAACCATATAATCAGTTTCTTTTGCTTGTCTTCTAGCACATTCTTCTTCAGACATCTCTGTAAATTCTAAACTCTTTACTTTTTCATCTTCATTTTCAATTTCAGAGTTCATTTCTTCAATCTTTTTTTCTGTATCTTCATTATATAGCATTTTACATACGCCTTTAGTATTAGTAAATGGCATATGTGCTGAATATGTAATTAAATAATCTACAAAGTTTCCTTCTTCAGGGAACATTAAATTACTAAATTCTTCATTCAATATCAATTCTCTATCAAGTTCATATGATTTATCTTTATAGTCAAACATATCAATAAGTCCATAATAATTATCATATCCCCAATTTAAATAATTAACTTTTCTTGAATAATACTCGCCACTATTCATGTGAAATGCGTTTACTGAATAACCAAGATTTTTAAATATATTAGCCATTGAGTTTGGAAATTTATTCTTATTAAATGTATATGCGTTTTTATTGTATGAAAGTGGTGTTATTAAACCTGTATTAACAGCAAATTCAGAATTAAATGTACTACCTCCACCATTATAATATGAATAATGATTAGTAAAATTATAAGAATGATTCATCATATTATATAAAGTTGGGG
>OBLI01001465.1_pt1 | contig 22930 bp, 18 predicted proteins | sample 1519701 | NCBI WGS metagenome assembly OBLI01 (sample SAMEA3663005, study PRJEB22513) | pig gut metagenome | biome: pig gut; feature: pig-associated habitat; material: faeces | place: France | collected 2012
TCTTTTTAAGTCATAGCGTTCCGGCCTGCTCTCTTCATTTTCTTGACTTATTTCTCGCTTTCTCTCTTTTTAAGTCATAGCGTTCCGGCCTGCTCTCTTCATTTTCTTGACTTATTTCTTACTTTCTCTTATCTGAGTCATAATACCCGCCCGGTACGGTTGCGGTTTTGCCTTAAATCACGTATAATCACGTTGAATATCAGGACAATACACCTATACAGAAATGAGGATTCTTATGAAGATACACAACTTAACACCTGATCAGGTGTCACAGATCTACCAAGAATATATGATAAACGATTTTCCTGCCTCTGAACTCAAGCCGCTTTCCATTATCCTTCAGGCAATGGAAGCTGACATTTATGACTGTCTTGCAATCAGTGAAGGACAAAAGCTGCTTGGTTATGCATTTTTCAAGCGCAGGGGGAAAGATTATCTGTTAGACTACTTTGCTACCGTAAAAGAACTGCGTAACAATGGTATCGGCTCTGACATTCTTCATCTTCTGTCAGAATACTACACCCATGCAGACAGTGTGATCGGAGAAGTCGAGGATCCAGACTTTGCGGCGAATGAAGCCGATCGCGCCTTACAGACCAGACGAATGAACTTCTATCTCAGGAATGGCTTCCGGCTTACAGGCGTAAAGGTCGTTCTATTCGGTGTTCCATTTTTAATTATTGAAACCGGGCCAAACACCGGTCACACCCCGGATGAGATCCGTGCACTTTACCGCATGCACTATCAGACCATGCTGCCACCGGAATTATATCAAAAGCATGTCCGTATAAAAGAAGCCGACGAGTGCTGATCTGATGTAGAAATCCCCTTTCACGCTTCAGGCAGGTGCAGTAAAAAATTGCATATTTTGCTTTTTCGTGCTACACTTGATAAAGTTTGAAAATGTGAACGGACACACAAGATTTGTGCTTACGCACAAACTGGATATGCGCAAAAAACAGCGCAAGAATGGAGATACTATGTTTTATACAATCAAAGAATTTGCACAGATGTTCCAGGTTACGGAACATACGATCCGATACTATACCGATATTGGTCTGCTTCTTTGCAAGCGTGATGAGAAACAGCACCGTATCTTCGATGAAGATTCCATCAAACAGATGCAGGAGATCACGACCTTAAAGGGCTGTGGTGCCGCGATCGAGGATATCAAGGATTACTGCCAGCTCTGCCGGGAAGAAGCTACCGCTGAGAACTTGCAGGCAAGATATGACATCATCTTACGCCAGCGTATGCAGGCATACCGGCGGGTCGATGAGGCAAAGGCAACTGCTGCAACCATGGATGATAAGGTTGCTTATTATAAGAAACTGCTCACAGAAAAAATGGAGGCTTAGGCCTCCGTTTTTTTCACCAACAGCTCATGCATCACAATCATAAGCACCAAGATAATACACAGATATACCGGCAGAAGTGCAACCGAAATCGAATTTGCAATCAGTCCGAATACCGGCGGCATCAGACAAGTTCCGACATAGGCACTCGCCATCTGGATGCCAATGATCGCCTGTGAACGTTCTGCTCCAAAGTGTGCCGGTGTGGAATGGATCACACACGGATAGATCGGTGCACAGCCCAGTCCAATGATCAGAAAGCCTGCCAGTGCAAGCTCACGTCCAAACGGCAGAACCATAATTACCACGCCAAGCCCGATCAGGCACTCTCCCATACGGATCATACGCACATCATCAAACTTCATCGTAAGAAAGCCGCTAAGCGCGCGTCCGATCGTAATTCCTACATAAAACAGACTTGCAAAGGTCGCCGCCACATCCGCAGCCACTCCCTTATACAGTGTAAGATAACTGCTTGCCCAGAGTCCTGTGGTCTGCTCTAAGGCACAGTAACAGAAAAAGCAGATCATCACTTCCTTCGCACCACGGATCCGGAATACCTCCCGGATCGAAAGTGCCTTCGTCTGCACCTCCTGTCCATCCGCATCCGCTAAGACCGGCCGGTTTTTCCAGAGTGGCAGACTAAATAACAGAATCATGGTAAGTACGATCTGAAGGATCGAGATCACACGGTATCCTCCACTCCAGCTTCCACCGCCTGTCATGACATATCCCATAATATAAGGACCAACCGATGCTCCCACGCCCCACATGCAATGCAGCCAGCTCATATGTCTGCTCTCATAGTGAAGTGCGACATAGTTATTTAATGCTGCATCAACACTTCCTGCTCCAAGTCCATATGGAATTGCCCACAGACACAGCACCCAGAAAGAACTGCTGATCGAGAAGCCGAACAGTGCCAGTGCTGTCATACCGACACTGATCGCAGTTACCTTTCCGGTACCAAGGCGTCTGGTCAGACGGTCACTCTGCAGACTCGATACGATCGTTCCAAACGCAATGATCATGGAGATCGCCCCTGCATAGGAGATCGGGACATTCAGTTCCTGATACATCGATGGCCATGCCGCTCCAAGCAGGGAATCCGGCAGACCTAAGCTGATAAAGGATAAATAAATAATCACCAATAATAACTGAAACATGAAAACAATCCTCCTCATAATTCCATTTTTGATATCCGTGTGTTATACTTTCTTTTATGAGTTTTCAATGTCAAAATGAAGCATTTTCTTATACTTGATTTCTAAAAAAAAACATTGTTAACTACATATTGATATGAGGATTACAATTCCTTTGTTTTTCGAATTACGAAAAGATCTATAATACACATAAGAAAGGACAATCCAATGGAACTACTGATAAAATTTATAGTATGCTTACTCGCAGGACTTGGTGCAGGGCTCGGTACCGGATTTGCCGGCATGAGTGCTGCTGCCGTGATCAGTCCTGTACTGATCACATTTTTAGATATGGATCCTTATATGGCAGTCGGGATCGCACTTGCGAGTGATGTATTGGCAAGTGCCGTATCTGCCTACACCTACGGAAAAAACAAGAACCTCGATATTAAAAACGGACTGGTTATGTTAGCTGCCGTACTTTGCTTTACGATGGTCGGAAGCTATGTATCCAGTCTCGTTCCGGGTACGACCATGGGAAGCTTTTCCGTATTTATGACCATGTTACTCGGAATCAAGTTCCTTGTAAAGCCGGTCACTGAACCAAAGGCTTCTTTTACCAATGCAACCGCAAAACAGAAGGTGCTCCGTTCCCTTTTCTGCGGCATCCTCGTCGGATTCATCTGCGGCTTCGTCGGTGCCGGTGGAGGCATGATGATGCTGCTGGTTCTGACCTCGGTATTAGGCTACGAATTAAAGACCGCCGTTGGTACAAGCGTCTTTATTATGACCTTTACCGCATTCACCGGATCGATCAGCCACTTTGCCTTAGGTGGTATCCCGGACCTATGGGTACTGCTTTTCTGCGTCTTAAGCACATTGCTTTTTGCACGTATCGCTGCGCTGATCGCCAACAAAGCATCTGCAAAGACCTTAAACCGGATTACCGGTATCATACTGATCATTCTTGGTGTTGTTGTACTCTTCGTCTAAGAGTTACCCGGTCTGCCACATGTCTTGGCATGGGCGGATATGCGGTCTGTTACTCACAGACCGCAAGGACAACCGCCTGATATCCACCAAGCTTCACGTTATCTCCCTTCTTATCCACAGTCTTGATGTTACTTAACAACACCTCTGTCTGATCCGATGGAAGTGTCACACTCTTTGTCTCCTTCGAAAAGTTCACAAGCACGAAAATCGTCTGTCCCTCAAAGCTTCTCTGATATGCAATCAGATTCCCCTCTTCCCTTAAATATGGCACAAATGATCCAAACGCAAATGTCTCATGGTACTTCGGATTCTTGTATAACGCGATCATCTGCTGATAAAAGTGGTAGACAGACTCTGGATCTTCCATCTGGCTTTTGACATTGATCTTCCGATAATCCGGGTTCACCATGATCCATGGCTTATGGCTGGAAAATCCGGCATATGCCTCATCACTCCACTGCACCGGTGTACGTGCATTGTCACGGCTGAACCGGTGCGCAAGCGCGAGTGCATCTTCCTTACTGTAACCTGCATCTATGCAGACCTGATACTCATCAAGCGTACTGATGTCATCATACGACGCAATGTCCGGGAAGTCACAGTTTTCCATACCGATCTCCTGTCCCTGATAGATAAACGGGATTCCCCGCAGGAAAAAGTACGCACATGCAAGTGCTTTTTTACTGATTTCAGATAAATCCCCCTCCGGGATGAAACGGCTGACGCCCCTTGGCTCATCGTGATTTTCTATAATATTCGACAAAAAGCCGGTCTCTCCGACCATAAGCTGACTGTCAAAAATTGCATTCTTATACATCTCCAGTGTAACGACCTCATGCTCATACCACGTACCATGCTTGCCGCACATCTCCGGTGCAAAATCGAACTTCGAGGAAAAATGTCCGTCCTCTCCGATAAATTCAACTACTTCTTCCGGTTTATCGTTAAAGACCTCACCAACCGTAAAGGCATCGTATTTTTCAAAAGTCTCATGCTTCATTTCTTCTAAGAATTCTCCGATGCCCTCGGCTTCCTCCAACATATTCCCGATATAGGATAAACCATCCTCACGATCCGGCTCATAGTCCCGAAACGGCAGCTTTTTTTTGATATTGATGATCGCATCGATCCGAAATCCTGCAATGCCGCGGTCTAACCACCAGTTCATCATCCGGTAGATTTCCTTACGGAGCTTTGGGTTCTCCCAGTTGAGATCCGGCTGCTTTTTGTGAAACGAATGCAGGTAATATTTGTCAGTTCCGGGAATCGGCTCCCAGACACTGCCGCCAAAGTAGGAACGCCAGTTACATGGCAGCCTGCCATCCTTTTTCTCTGCAATGTAAAAATACTTTCCGTATTCTCCATCCGGGTCCTGCATCGCCTTTTGAAACCACTCGTGTTCATCGGAACAGTGATTGACAACGAGATCCATGATGATATACATATCACGTTTCTTTGCCTCTGCGATCAGACGATCCATCACCGTAAGATCTCCAAATACCGGATTGATGTCGTAATAATCCGAGATGTCATACCCCTGATCGACAAGCGGAGACCGGTAGACCGGTGAGATCCAGATAATATCGATTCCGAGTCCCTTTAAGTAATCTAACTTTCCAATAATTCCTTCGAGGTCACCAATGCCATCTCCGTTTGCATCTGCAAAGCTCTTTGGCCAGATCTGGTAAGCAACCTTTCCCATCCACCATTTACGCTTCATTTTCCTGCCTCCTGTACATACTGGTTGTGTCACGTCTGCACCGACACATACTTTATTTCACAATGCCCTTAGTAGCGATAAACCTTTGCTTCATATGGGCGGAGCACTTTTCCCTCATCATCTGCATAGTTTGCAATCAGAACCTCTGACTGATCCGGAATCTGATCCATCACTGCTTCCGATACGGTAACTTCATGATCTGTGAAGTTACAGATCACCATCAGATGTTCTCCATCAAGTGTTCGCGTATATATGAATACTTCTTCGCTGTCCGGCTCTAACAGCTCATAATCTCCATAAACAATGACCGGATTCTCATGCCGTAACCGGATCAGCTTCTTGTAATAAGAAAAAACAGAGTCCGGATCCTTAACCTGATCTGCGGCATTGACGGTTACATAGTTCGGATTCACTTTGATCCACGGAGTTCCGGTTGTAAATCCGGCATTTTTGCTGTTATCCCACTGCATCGGGGTACGTGCATTGTCACGGCTAATACGCTTTAAGTAACCCATCATCTCGTCATGGGACACACCGCATTTTTCTGTAAGCTCATGGTATGCATTGATACTTTCGATGTCCCGGTAGTCCTCTAAGTTCTCGAAGTATGCATTGCTCATGCCAAGTTCTTCCCCCTGATATACATAAGGCGTCCCCTGCATCATATGGATACAGGTTGCAAGCAGCTTCGCAGAGACCGCACGATATTTTTCACTGTCATTGCCATATCGGGATACGGAACGCGGCTGATCATGGTTCGACAGATACAGACTGTTCCATGCCTTACCCTCTAAGCCGGTCTGCCACTTCGATAGAATGGACTTCCATTCCACAAGTCCCATCTTATGACCATCCCATTTTCCAAAACGTGTCTTCTGTTCCTTGCCCTCACCGGTATGCTCGAACTGGAATACCATGTTCAATTCGCTGCCGTCTGCATTCGCATATTTTTTTGCTTCTTCCAGCGTGACACCTGCTGCCTCACCAACGGTGATCAGGTCGTACTTGGAAAGAACTTTCTTATTCATCTCCTGTAAATACTCATGTACATGCGGTCCGTTTGCGCAGCCGCTGTCACCATAGCCGTTCTCACCGACTTCGCCATCCGGCAGTCCCGGACGCTTCGAGATCAGGCTGATCACATCCATACGGAATCCGTCGATTCCCTTTTCACACCACCAGTTCATCATATCAAATACATGCTCTCTTACCGTCGGATTATCCCAGTTTAAGTCCGGCTGCTTCGGAGAAAACAGATGTAAAAAGTACATATCCGTCTGTGGATCATACTTCCACGCCGATCCGCTGAAACAGGAGCCCCAGTTATTCGGCTCACTTCCGTCTTCTTTGCCCTTACGCCAGATATAGAAGTCACGATACGGATTATCCACACTCTTGCGGCTCTCTACGAACCATGCATGTTCATCCGACGTATGATTCACGACCAGATCCATCATAATGCGGATACCCAGCTCATGTGCACGGGCAAGCATGGCATCAAAGTCTTCCATTGTTCCAAACTCTTCCATGATTGCTTGATAATCACTGATGTCATAGCCATTATCGTCATTCGGTGACTGATAGACCGGAGAAAGCCAGATCACATCGATGCCTAACTCTTTTAAATAATCAAGTTTCTCTGTAATTCCCTTGATATCTCCGATTCCATCTCCGTTTGAATCCATAAAGCTTCTCGGATAAATCTGATATACGACTGATTCTTTCCACCATGTTTTTTCCATTTTTATTCCCTCTTTCTGTTCAAAAGTTATGCGCGTTACCTATATGTTCAAGGTAGCACAGGAATCCTGGAAATGTCAAAGGTTAAATGCGTAACCTGCTTTTTCTATTTTATTATGACATATTACATATAATTGTAAGATTTGCTCCGAATTACGAATCTAACATTTTCTAAATGTTCTGCCAAGTCCTACTCTATACCCGCAACCGCAAAAGACGTAACATCCATGTCACGGCTTTTGCTTGCAGCAACGTCCTGTTGCTGCATTGCTGATTTTCTTACAAAACATTAAGAAAATCTAAGATTCTCCATAAGTCTCAAATCTTACAATTATATGTAATATGTCATTCTATAAAATATGAAAACTTCATAAACTCATTGCATAAGTCCACTTCCCAATGTATACTATAAGTAGTAGATAGGTTATATACCTATCATGTGGACTGACACATAAAATCCGAAATTCTTTCCGGACTTCGGGTGCCGGACAGTTGACTGGCAACGGAAAAACCAGCATTTCTTATCGGACTTTAGATGCCGATCAGTTGGCGGACAACAGAAAAATCAGTCGTAAAAGGAGGGTGTCATCTGCCATGGCAGAAGAACCTTCCTTTTTATTCAACAATATACCCATAGAAAATAGAATAAGGAACTTCTCTGATTATGACTAAAAAACAAGCCATACATATCATTGTAAACTGTGCCCGGAAATATAAGAAATATTTGGAGGAAACACAGGTCGTCTTTGTCTATCGCGATGGAAACAATGTTTCCCATAAATGAAGATATCCGGTCTACTATTCCCAAACCACCCGGCAAAATTTTTGCTATCTTCAAAAAATCTCTTACATCTCCTCTTTATACACAGCTCACATATAAATCCCCAAATACACATTTTATAAAAAAATGTCTTCCAAAAGAGCTGCTCAAAGAAATCGAACCATCTCTCTTAGAAGACAATCATATGAACCAATAAATCTGTGATAGCAATGTACCGTGATAGATGCAATGTTACATCTTCTTCTGCAATACATGATAAGCTATGGTGAATACAATGAGATCGAGGTATAACGCACCGATAGTGATCCAACATGCCTTGTATTCTCCGAGGAATGTGAATACGATCGACATCACCGCCAACAGGGCATATGCCACGATTCCCGCAATCGTGTAGGCGGTCCGGGTGATCAGCACATTCCGTTCATCCTTCTTTTCAATCTCACGCTCCTTACGCTTCTCAGGTGAGCTGAAGTGGTCCCTGAAATAGCGGGCGAGCGCGACCACTAAGATACCGGTTCCAAATCCGCTTAACATCGAACATCCGCTGGCATACGAACTATCCTCCGGTATCATCTGTCCGATCACGACTCCGAGTACGATCGTACCAACTCCGATGACCAGCCATAAAATACCAATCTGCTTGTTATACTTACAATTCATAGCAATCTCCATTCTGCATACAGCCTTTGTATATCATAGCCTTATGTCCTATGTATGCCGGCATAAAGCCTGCCCGTATCTCCAGCCTGTGTTACTCTTCCTCCTCGTAGAGGAAGATTTCCTCAATCGTCATGCCAAAATAGCGTGCGATCTTAAACGCAAGCTGGATCGACGGGTTATAACGTCCATTTTCCAAGGAGCTGATGGTCTGTCTTGAGACCTCAAGTGCATGTGCCAGTTCATCCTGACGGATTCCCCGGGCTGTGCGGATCTCTTCCACCCTGTTACGCATACACATCCTCCTTTACGCAAAATTACTTTACGCTATATATACACCTTTTCTATCGCTATGTCAAGTATACTTTACATCTATGAAATTGTAGATGCAATGATCTCAAGGTCACCTTCGATTGAAACCTCACCGTAGTTTGCCGGAAGGATAAAGTGATCCCCCTTCTTTACGACCTGATGGTTGATGATTCCGGTTCCTTCTAAGACACTCATAATTAAGAATGGATAGCTCTGGGTAAATGATGCCTGTCCTTCTACCTTAAGCTTGAACACCTTGTAATACTTACAGGAGATCAGCTCATAAAGCTCATTTACCGGAGTAGCGGATGCATCTACTACACTGTCATCCACAGACTTTGCCGGAACTGTGATCACGTCAATACTCTGTTTTACATGAAGCTGACGCGGCTTGCCATTGCTTAAACGGTCATAATCATAGACACGGTAAGTAATATCACTGTTCTGCTGTGTCTCTAAGATCACCAGTCCACCCTTGATCGCATGGACCGTTCCCGGATCGATCTGGATAAAGTCACCCTTTTTTACCGGAATCTCACGAATGAACTCGATCCATTTTCCATCATGGATCATTTCTTCGAGTTCCTGTTTGTTCTTTGCATTATGTCCGATGACAAGGGATGCATTTTCCGGACAGTCTAAAATATACCAGCATTCCATTTTTCCAAAGGATCCGTTCTCATGCTCTGCGGCATAAGTATCATCCGGATGTACCTGAATACTTAAGTCTGCCTTTGCGTCAATGATCTTGATCAGTAATGGGAAACGGTCAATATCCACGTTACCGAATACTTCGCGATGGTTTTCCCACACTTCGGATAACTTCTCCCCGGCAAATCTGCCATCCTTGATCGTGCAATCGCCGTTTTCATGGGCTGCAACGCCCCAGCATTCGCCGATGTCATCGCCTTCGATGGCATAGCCAAAGTCCTCACGCAGTCTGGTTCCACCCCAGATATTATGGGTAAATACAGGATCCAGGAAAAGGATCTGCTTCGACGGCTGGTTGATACTTAACTTTGCGCCATTGCTTTCCATGATCTCTTTGTACCAGTATGCGGAATCCTTTACAATACGCTTCTGTGTCCGGAAATCCACATAAACCAGTCCGAAACGCTCGCTATAGCCCTCGGACCACTCATAATTATCTAAAAATGTCCACAGGAAATAGCCACGGACATCTGCGCCCTCGTCGGCTGCCTTCTGTAACTGTCCGATATACTCATCTAAGAACTCGATACGGTTTGGATCATGTACCATGCCATCCTCTGAAACATTGTCATGGCAGGACATTCCGTTTTCTGTGATAAATAACGGCATATGATAACGCTCATCTAAGAACTTTGCTGCCCAGTAGAGACACTCCGGTGTAACCGGCCAGTCGGTTGCTGTCTTTGCATGACCCGACAGACGATCTACGAACTCCGGCTCTCCGTCCTTACCTGCACGTACCAGATAACCGTTGTAAATATTCTGTCCTAAGAAGTCGATCGGCTGATGGATCAGTTCCATATCTTCTTCGGTGATCTCAGGCAGATATTCTGCATATTTTTTCAGTCCCTCTTCCGGATACTTTCCAAGCAGTACCGGATCGGAGAACCATGCTACATTCCATGTCCAGTTTGTGATCGGATTATAGAAACCAAAATATGCCTTTCTTGCAGCCTCGATATCCTCCGGCTTATTACTTGCAGGATAAGCAACGCCACAAGTCGGTGCATAACCAACCTTGATCTCACCCTTTGCATATTTACGCAGATTGATGACTGCCTGTCCATGTGCACGTAATACGTTGTGTGCAATCTGGAATACATCCTTGGCAGGAAGCTTTAAGCCCGGTGCATGGACACCGGATAAATGTCCCAGTCCGACAAAGCACTGCGGCTCATTGATCGTAAAGATCTTATCACACAGATCGGTAAAGTTCTCTGCAACAACTTTCGCATAATAACCAAACCATTCGATCGATTCTTCGTTCAGCCATCCGCCACGATCCTGTAATGCCTGTGGGAACTCCCAATGATACATGGTCAGATATGGTTCGATTCCGTTTTTCTTCATCTCAAGAAGCATATCACGGTATAACGCAACTGCCTTCGGATTGACTGCACCGGTTCCATCCGGAATCAGTCTTGACCAGCTGATGGAAAAACGGTATGCCTTAACCCCAAGCATCTTCATCAATGCAAAATCTTCCTTATAGCGATGCATATGATCACAGCTTACCTTGGCACTGTGGTTCTCATATACATGTCCCTCTTCCTGAAAAGTATCCCAGATGCACTTTCCTGCTCCATCATCTGCATCTCTTCCTTCCACCTGGTAGGCACTGCTTGCAACACCCCATACAAAATCATCTCGAAACATAATTATCCTCCTATTTATATGTAAACTTTTTCTTTGCTTTTATATAACTACATTCTTCGCAGTGCTATCGCCTGCTCTCTTCGCAGTGCTATACAGCTCGAAAATCACAGATTTTCTCGCTGTACGTGCTTCACACTATCATCAAGGTTACAGAGGAAATTTTTTCTGCAAGCAGAAAATTTTCTCTGTAACCTTGATGATAGTGCTCAGCTTATGCACATTATACTTTTTCGTAGTGTACATGTTCTAGCATAAATCTATTCCAAAATCGTATTTTTCTGCTTTTCATGAATCCACTTTTCCTATTAAATTAAGTAGTAAAAATCCTAAGTTTGAATACTTGATCATATTGTATAAAAGATTTCAATTTGTGACTTATGAAGAATCTTAGATTCGTAATATGGAGTAAATCGGAATCTTTTATACAATATGATCATTCATCAAAAATATCATTTTTTCTACTTAATGAAAAAGAGAAAGCTACCCCGGAAAGGGGCATCTTTCTCTTTTATCATTTACGTTTATTCAGCTACACCTGAAATCTCTGCATAGACGCATTCAGGCGCTGTACTTCTTTGCTTAACTTCTCCGCCTCATTTGCAAGACCTCTTGCATCCTCTAACTGGTTGTTCACCGTTGCGGTTACTTCCTCGGTAGATGCCGCTGCCTGCTCTGATACAGTCGCAATACTCTGGATGGACTCTAATACGCTGTCCTTATCCTGGATCATATTCGACATATTCTCCGTGATCCGGTGCAGTACTTCTACCATCTGCTCCACGTCGCCTGCAATCTCACCGAATGCCTCGATCGTCTCATTGATCGAATTCGACTGTTCCTCTAAGAACTCCTCGGTCTTCTGTGCGCAGACGGTCGTTTTATCCGTCGTACTCTGGATATTCTCAATAATCTCCTTGATCTGACTGCCTGCCTGTGCAGACTGGTCTGCAAGATTACGGATCTCTTCAGCAACAACTGCAAATCCTCTTCCTGCTTCACCTGCTCTTGCAGCTTCGATCGAAGCATTTAGGGATAACAGATTCGTCTGCTCTGCGATCGCCTGGATCGTCTCTATAATACTTCCGATATTATTCGAATGAAGACTGACATCGGAGATGTCTGCTACTAACTGTCTTGTCATCTCTGTTGCTGCTTCAGACTTCTGATTTAATTCTGCGATCTGCTCCCTGCCGCGTTCTACTGCCTGCATTGCAGAATCAGAGCTCTGTTCCATATGGTTTGTATGATCATATACTTCATTCAGCTTGTTCGAAAATTCAGACATCATCGTCAGACTGTGTTCGGAATCATCTGCCTGCTTTCCGACACCGAGTGCCACTTCTTCGATTGCTGTATTAATATCGTTCATGGAATCTGCCATCGTCTCTGCCGTCTTTGATACGCCGACCGATGACTCGCTTACCTGATTACTGAATTCTAACATCTCCTGCAAGATGCCCCTTACATTCGACATCATATCCGTCATTCCACGGCTCAGTAACTGGAATTCATCTCTTCTCTTAGAAGAGAATACCGTCGTAAAATCTCCTTCGGATACACGATCCATTGTCTTTGTGAGTGTCGTTACTTCTTTACTGATATTTTTTGCAAGGATACTTCCAATTAACAGTGCAATGATACTTGCTACGATCACAATCGCGATCGTCACGGTACGGATAGAAGAAGCTGTCGATAAGATCGTACTCTTCGGAACAAGTACGCAGACTAACAGTCCCGACTTTCCAACCGGTGAATATGCAAACAGATAACTCTTACCGTTGAACTTCACATATTCCTGGCCGCCCTCTTTTGCTGTGGCTGCCTTTTCAAGATAATCTGTGCCGATAAATGCAGTCGTACCATCTTCTAACGGATCACCATCGATGTAGAGAACCTCTCTTCCGTCTCTCGGTGCAACCATAGCTGCGATCGTACCTTTTCCACTATCCAGGGAGCTTAAAATATCACGGATCTCTGCATAAGAGATATCGAAGTTCACATACCCCTTACCCTTTGCAAGCGGCTTCGTATATGACAGCGCATAAGAATCTGTGGAAATCGAAAGCTTATCATCGATAAACTTATGATATCCGGTCCAGACACCCTTATTGCCGTCCATATAGGCTGCTTCATCACTCTTTTCAAACTCTTTGTATGCATCCGGCTGAAGCTTTCCGGAAGTCGATGACATATTGCCGCCGTTTTCTGAGAAAACGTTGTAACTGTAGATGTAGTTTACCGTTCCTCTTGCCGACTTCATTAATGATTCGGAAGCCCGGTAATTCGACATTGCCTCCGAATCATTTTTACCTGCATACTTCTTAAAATAATCCGAAAATGTATCATTCGTTATAATCTCTACGGTCTTATCTTCTACCGTATTACATAGCAGGTGACAGTATTCACTTACGGTCGTCAATGTACCATCTACGGAATTCTCGTACTGTTTTTTAATGTTTTTCGATGCGGACTGATAGGAAAGGATTCCAAGAAGAACGATCAGACATACCGGTACAATAAATGCACCAATCAGCTTATAGCGGATCTTACCATTTTTCTTCGGCTGTCTGGCTGCCTTTTTTCCTGTTCCCTGTGTGGTCTTTGTTTTCTGTTTCTTCTGTCTGACTTTCTTTTCCGGTGTTTTTGTAAGCATGACCTTCTCTCTGGTCTTTTTCTGCTTTTTCTCTGCCGTTTTTTTCATGTCATACCTCCTGTAATCCTCACTTCATCCCTCAGACTTTCCCCTGCTTATAAAGTCTTATTTTGCACCGATTACAGATACCAGATAGAAAGGAACTACATCATCCGCATGCGTCTGCACAAGCGTGATCTCTACCTTATGCTTCTTCAATTCGCCATGCTCTGTGATGGTATCAAGCTCTAACTTATCGCCCCATGTTTCATCAAAATTCGCATCAAGAAGTACCGCATGCTCTGTATCACCGTCTACGACCACTTCCGCGATCGGTGCCGGCTGATTTACAGACTTCCGATACTGCACGGAGATTCCCTTTGCTTCGATCTCAAAGGTGATCTTCGCTCCCTGCTCTGTCGCTGTCCATCCATTTTTAAAGCAATCCGTAATATCTCTCTGCTCACTGGTATCCTTCGTAAATCCTTCGGATACCGGCTCATAGTTATAATTCTGATACCGTGTAGAATCCTCATAGGTATTCGGTGTAATTGGTGCTGCAAGCTCCGGAGCCGGTTCTTCCGGTGAATCAATCTCTCCAAGAACTTTATCCAAAAAGTGGGTGATGACCGATGCTACCAGTTCGTGTCCCTTATCATTCGGATGCAGATCATCGGATGTGATCTCACGGTTCGGTATCCTGCCGGAAACTACCTCCGGATAGATACTGCTCTGCATACTGATACAAGGAATCTGGTAATGTCTTCCCACACATGAATGATATAACTGTGTATTGCCCCCATTATGATAATATACATTATGTACAATCAAAAGTGCCGGCTTTGTCTCAGATGCATACACCTTACGGATCAGTCCCTCATACGTCTCCTTAAAGTGCTCTTCCGGTTCATCATTGACCGAAAACTCTGTAATCACAAAATCCGGTTTCTTTGATAACAGATCCATATCTGCACGCGCTACTCCAAGCTGTGAATTCGTCGCCCCAATGCCAGCATTCACATATGTGAATTTCGCGTCTGGAAATGTTTTGCACCACCATTCATATATACGATAAGCATAACACAAATTCGGTGAAGATGCTAGACATCCTTGTGTAATTGATCCACCTAAAAATCCAAGTGTCAGAGACTCTCCTGCCTGTGCCCGTTTCATCAGTTTTTTCAGGCGGTCAAGGTTTCCTCGGTTGGCAATTCCGTTTTCCTTATTGATCTGAAATTCCATGGCAAATGTACCTCTTTTCTTCATATATTTGTTTTATAAAATAGATAGATATGAAGGAAGCCCGCATAACGCAGGCCCCATCATAGCATATTATATTATATAGGATAAATTCGTCCCGGAGAGTATATGATTTGGAGAAGAAACCCCGGAAACGACATATCACACGCAAAGCGTATTCTATGTACATGAAAAAGAAACCATTTTCTTAGCGTTTTCCGATCTCTGTATCAGTTTCGCATAAAACGCTGTTTTCCTTGATGTAATCAACGATCTCATCAAGCTGTGTGAATGCAAGACCAACATAGCTGTCAGCTGCACCATAGTAGATTGCGATCTTTCCTGTTTCACTGTCGTGAATGGTTGCACATGGGAAGCATACGTTTGGAACGAAGCCCCTCTCTTCATACCACTCTTCCGGTGTTAAAAGGAAGGTTGAGCATCTGTATTTTACGATGGATGGATTGTCAATATCAAGGATTGCTCCACCGATGGAATATACGAATCCGTTACAGGTTCCGCTTACACCATGATAGAATAATAACCATCCTTCGGAAGTCTCGATCGGAGCTGCACCACCGCCAATCTTAACGGACTCCCACCATTCGCTTCCCTGGCTCATAACATGTCTGTGTTTGCCCCAGTATACCATGTCCGGGCTCTCACTTAAGAAGATGTCACCGAATGGTGTATGTCCACTATCGGATGGACGGGACAGTAACATGAAGTTACCATTGATCTTTCTTGGGAATAATACTGCATTCCGGTTATATGGAATGAATGGGTTCTCAATTCTTGTAAAGGTCTTAAAGTCTGTTGTCTTAGCAATTCCGATGGATGCACCGTAGAAGTCCTGACACCAGATGATGTAGTAGGTATCTTCTACCTTAACCAGACGCGGATCATATGCATAACGCGGCATGAACTCATTACCATCTTCATCTACGAATTTGATCTTGTTCTCGTCAATGTCCCAATGAATCGCATCCTTACTTCTTCCCAAATAGATATAAGGAATACCGTTTGTCTGCTCGCCACGGAATACTCCGATAAATTCATCTCCGTAAGGCATTACTGCGCTGTTGAAGATTCTTGCTACGCCCTTTACCGGATTACGACCGATAATTGGATTCTCTGTATATCTCCAAATCGGTGCTCCTGTAAGTCCTTCTGGTTTCTCCTGCCACGGCACATTTGGTACTGCCGGGCTGATCATTTTCACCTTACCCATAACTTATCCTCATTCTTTCTTATATTTGCATTATTTGTTCTTCTCTAAAAATTCCAGATTCTTACGAATCAGATCGCAACGCTGTGCCACGCACTCTACACTTCTTCCCGGATCAGATGGGGTGTTGAATACATAATCGATCAGGCGGTCAAGTGTTGTTGTTGCAACATGCATTCTGGTATCACTCGATGCGTAGTAAATAAATACTTCATTGTTCTCATTTACGATCGCGCCATTGGTAAATACAACGTTTGATACATCTCCGACTCTCTCTTCGCCTCTTGGTCCGATCAGAAGTCCGGATGGCTCTGCGATCACCTTGGATGGATCATTTAAGTCTGTTGCAAATGCATAGATTACATAGCGAAGACCTGCTGCGGTATTTCTTACACCATGTGCAATATGGATCCAGCCCTTATCGGTCTTGATCGGTGTTGCACCTGCTCCGTTCTTTGCTTCTGTGATCGTGTGATATTTACGAAGGCTTGTCATCTTCTCTTCATCGATCACTGCATGTGTGATGTCATCGCAAAGACCGAATCCGATTCCGCCGCCGCTTCCTGTTTCGATGAAATCATCCATTGGTCTTGTATAGAACGCATATTTACCATCTACGAATTCCGGATGTAATACGACATTTCTCTGCTGTGGGGAGTTTAAGGTAACCAGATTATCTAATCTCTCCCAGTTCTTTAAGTCCTTGGTACGGACAATACCTGCTGCTGCGACTGCGGCAGACAGATCATTGACAGATGTATCCTTACTCTCGGAGCAGAATACACCGTAGATATAACCATCTTCATGCTTGGTCAGACGCATATCATAGACATTCGTCTCTTCCGGACATACATCATCTAAAAGAATCGGGTAATCCCAGAAATGGAATCCGTCGATTCCGTTATCACTTTCTGCAACTCCGAAGAAGGACTTTCTGTCATTTCCCTCGATTCTTGCTACAAGATAATACTTGCCGTTTAATTCGATCGCACCAGAGTTCATAACTGCGTTGATTCCAAGACGCTCCATGAAGTATGGGTTTGTCTCCGGATTCAGGTCATATCTCCAGGTCAGCGGTATCATATCTCTGGTAAGTACCGGATACTCATAACGGTCAAATACACCGTTATAAAAATCGGACTTTACATTTTTTCTCTCTAAAAGCTTTTTCTGCTTCTCTAACTCTACATAATATCTTTCATGCATCATTTAGACATTCTCCTTATCACTTCAAAACACATTCTGCCATTGTGGTACGGACATTTCCAAGGTTCTACGATCGGGCGTCCCTCGAACGGAGTTCCATCCGGGCGAACCTCCCAGAACCATTCGGATCCCTCTCTCTTATCAACCACATGCTCTTTGATGAATTCCCATTCATGCTCGGCTGCCTCTAAGTATTCCTTCTTCGATGGATCTTTTTCATATCCATTTAAGAAGCCGACAACTGTCTCTGCCTGTACCCACCAGATACGGTGTGTATTGACTTCGCCTTTGCAGCATTCGTTTGCAAGGGAGTGTCCATCAAATGCGATCTTATAGATCTGTGCAGTCAGATCCTTCGTGATCGGGCTCATTTTAGCGGTGTATTCCGGTTCTCCCAACACCTCTGTTCCACGATCCATCAGCCATGCTGTCTCAATATCGTGACCGTAGGAATGCAGATCGATGATACTATTGTAATTTGCATCAAAGAATACTTCCTGACGATGAAGTTTCGGATTATATACCTTATCTGCAAAAGTATCCATGATCCACATCAGTCTCTTTTTGACTGCTTCATCCTTCGATACACGATAAAGCTCTGTATATGCTTCAAATACATGAAGCAGGGTATTCATGGTCTTATCGGCAAGTACACCGTTCTCAGATAACTTCTCGTTTGATTCCGGTTTAAAATCCTTTGTAAATGCCTCAAGGTATCCAACCTCATCGGTACATTTTTCTTCGATCAGGGCAAATAACTGCTTTGCAAGATCTAAGGCTTCCTTGTCACCGGATGCTTCATAATAGGAGGAAAGTGCATAGATACAAAATGCCTGATTGTAGGTATGCTTGGTTGTATCCTCCGGCGTTCCGTCGTAACGGATCGACCAGTAGATACCACCATTTTCTTTATCAATGCAATGTTCCTTCAAAAATTCATAGCCATGACGTGCCTCATCTAACAGGCTCTCGTCCTTCAGTAAAGTGTATGCATTTGCAAAAAACCAGGTAATCCTGCTGTTAAGAATGCATCCTTTTACAGCCTTTTTATCCAACTTCAGATCATAATCGAGCCATCCATAGTAGCCACCATTCTCGTCATCTCTCAGATTTTTCCAAAACGGAATAATTGTATTTAGTAAATGATTCTTAACTTCTTCTACCATCATTTCACACATACTCCTTTGATAATTTTAGCCCTTAACTGCACCGCTTGTAATACCACTGTAGATCTGTTTCTGACAGAGCAGGAACACGATCAGTGCCGGCAGCATGGAAATAATAACACCTGCACAGATCAGATTGTATTTGCTTCCAAGTGGTCCGGTAAATGTATATAATGCTGTAGCTACAACACCAAGCTTATCCTTGTTCTGTAAGTAAAGGTTCGAAGCGTAGTATTCGTTATATACACCAACGCCCTTTAATACCATGGCTGTTACGATAGCCGGTTTTAACAGTGGAAGGATGATCTTCCAGTAGATCTGGAAATAGGATGCGCCATCGATGATAGCGGATTCATCCAGTGAAACCGATATGTTCTCCATGAACTGTATGAAGATATATACGGAAATAATATCAGTACCCATACTCATGATGATGTATCCATAAAGGTGATTGATAAATCCAAGGTTCATCATAATCTCATATACGGTAACCTGCATTGCAATACCAGGAAGTAAGCTGGCGAACAGGAACAGGTTACGGATCAGTCCGTTTCCAGGGAACTTGAAACGGTTTAATACATATGCAAGCTGTGTTCCGATGATGATGGAGCCTGCCAGTACGCACACCAGAATGATGAAGGAGTTGATAAACGCTCTTCCCATGTTTGCTTTCTGCCATGCCTGAATAAAGTTGTCAAAATTCAACCAGCTCTGCGGCAGGGTCATAACGTTTGTTCCGTTGTACTCTGCCTCTGTCTTGAACGCGGTAACCACGCAGGAATAAAGTGGAATCAGTGCAACAAATGCGAAAAATACAAGTGATAAGTATTTTACGAAAATCCAGATAACTGCACCGGCACTATAATGTTTTCTTCTCTTTTTTACTGCTGTCCGTGCCATTTATCTCGCCCCTTTCTGCTGTATGGTCTGTGCGGAAGCTTTCATTGCTTTCTTACGTTCTTTTTCTAACTTCTTACGACGTTTCTTTGCATCATAGGTTTCATCGTCTGCTTCCGAGTTACGGAATATGTACTTAAAGAATACCTTCTGTAAGATCGTGGCTGCAAATATGATCAGTAACAGGATAACTGCCATTGCAGATGCAAGACCTACCTTCTGGTCGGTATGTGCAATCTTGTTCATGATTACGAAGTAAGTACCTGTTCCATTTCCACCCTTTGTGATAACGAATGGCGGATCGAATGCACTTAAAGAACCCGTAATGGAAAGGATAATATTTAAGGTTACGATTGTCTTTATACTTGGGAGTATAATATGTATAAACTGCTGAAATTTATTTGCACCGTCTAGTTCTGCTGCTTCGTACATCTCGGCATCTACCGACATGATTGCTCCGATGAAGAGTACCATGTTCTGTCCGAAGTATCTCCAGACAGAAGATCCGGCAAGCGCCCAGTTATTTACGCTTCTGTCTTTCAACCAGTACGGAAGATTTTCTAAGTTAAATCCACACCAGCCAAGTACTGTATCAAATACAAAGCCTCTTGTGTAGAAGAATTTGAAAATAAATCCAATAGCGATACCACTGATCAAGAATGGGAAGAACATAACTCCCTTGAAGAAGTTTCCACCCTTTGTCTTAAAGCTTAAGATTGTTGCCAGATATAAGGCGATTATAAGCTGTACCAGTGCTCCTACGATATAGTAGAGGCAGAGCTTTAATGCCCTGAAGCAATCCTCTCTCTGGAATACCTTTGCGTAGTTATCCCAGCCGACATAGGTACGTTTTCCTATGTATTTCATTTTATAAAAACTAAACTTTACCATTTCTCCGAATGGCAGATAGGTAAATACAAACAAGAGCAGCAACGGAATAACCATAAATGCGAAGATTATGATGGCCTGCTGACCCTTTCTGCTTTTCGCCCATTTCACTAAGTTAAAGGGCTTTTTTTCCTTTTTGACTGTGGCTGCTGTCATGATGCATCTCCTCCATATCCTTTGAATATCAGAGCCGGGATAAACCCCGGCTCTGTATCAAGGCTGTATAGCCAGACTGTTACGAATTATTTGTTGATCTCAACGCTGTTAGATTCCTGTGCGGATGTCCAAGCCTCGTTCCACTCGTTCATGATATCATCAAAGCTCTCATCACCGTTAGCTGCATGCTCAACGATAGACATAACCTTCTGGTTTCCACCTGCGTTAATTGCCAGCTCAGAATCAGCATTTAATGTATTCATTAAATCTTCCTCGCCTTCGTATGCAGGATCATCTGTTACGAAGTCAACGCCATCGAAATCAGCATATACATCCGGTAAATTTGTATCGCCCTTAGCGATTGGAAGTCCTCCTTCGTTGTAAGAGAAGCCAGATTTCTCTGTCATCCATTTAACAAATACTAAGGAAGCCTCTTTGTTCTCATCTGAAGAATTTACATTGATACCATAATTGTAGTCAGCTCCTGCCGATGCATACTGTTTTCCATCAACTGTGATTGGGAATGGCATATATCCGATGTCGTCTGCGTTGTCGCCAGCAGCCTTCATCTGGGATACTGCCCAAGATCCGAGTACCATTGTACCGATCTCACCGTTGTTGATCATACCCTTACATCCTTCCCAGTCTGTTGTTGTATAATCATCTTCTGTTAAGCCATTAGCTACTGCATCGTATAATACCTTGTATACGTTGTATCTTCCTGCACCTGTTCCCTCATCGCTGAATGGATTAGATGTGTGAAGCATCTTGTTCATTGCATCCGGATCGCCGTATGCTGTTCCGCCTAAGTAAGCATCCCAGGCACCCATTGTCCACTCTGCTGCATAGTTTGTATAAAGTGGAATAGCGTCTGTCTTCTCTTTGATCAGCTTTAAGTCTGCGATGAATTCATCCGGTGTCTTAGGAAGTTCTTCGATTCCGGCATCCTTAAATACTTTCTTATTGTAAACAACGCCCTGCGCATTTGCTGTTGTAGGAATACCGTAAACCTCACCCTGATATAACCAGTTTGTAATGTAGTTAACCTGAGATTCTACATCTTCCTGTGTGCCATAGGACATGAAGTATGTACTTAAGTCACCCTTGTCTACAGCCGGGATTCCCATGACGTCGCCCCAGTTCTCATCCTGTAAACGAAGTAATGTTTCATTTGCATAATCTGTAATTGTCTCGATGTCTACTGTGATGTTTGGATACATCTTGTTGAACTCTGCGATGTAAGCATCCCAGTTCTTTCCTGCGTAATCTGCATCAGCCATATCTGTTCTGTGGTTGATTACTTTGATTGTTGCTGTAAGGTCTGTGTAGTCCTTGCCAAGTTCGATATCTGTGTACTTCTTGATACCATCTGCAGAAGCAGAATCATCAGATGCTGCGTCATCTGTCTTCTCTGTGTCTGCTGCTGCGTTGTCAGCCTTGTCGCTGGAGCTGCTGCCTGCATTGTTGCTGCTTCCACATCCAACTACTGAAAAAGCCATAAGGCTTGCCATTGAAAGTGCGAGTAATTTCTTCAATTTCATAGTAAAAATATCCTCCTTTTATGTATGTCCGTTACTGATTTGTAACTTAATTTAATTATATTCTATTTACTTAATTAAGCATCAATTATTATTGCTATTAATCACTGTATTTTGCAAATATCGTTACTTTCCTCACTTTTACCAATTATCGCATCATTCTTTTGTGCAATTCGTACATGTATCATCTCATTTTTTACTTAATTTAACCTACATTTTTACTTTAGTTTCGCTTTATATTAAGGTTTTTCCACTTAATATATGTTGTAATATGCGTTTTTTTAAGCTATACTTAAATAAAGAAGTAAATTTAGCACGTAAAGGAGCATAAGATTATGAATCCAACCGTTTCTTTTGCCGATGCATTCCATGGCACACCTGCCACCGGTGCCGGCAGCTTAGCTTCACAGCTTACTTATATAGAAAGAGATCCGATCACACCGGAAAATGGTCTGCTTCATTTTTTAGCAGGCGGAAGTGTTACCGCAGCACTTCCTTTTTCTTATGATATATCCGGTCTGTCCTGTTATATGATCTTATATACAACAAAAGGCAGTGGTGTTATTTCCACTGCCCGTAAGACAACCGCCTTAAATCCGGATACTTTCTTTTTCTTTTCCTGCGACCAGCCTTTCCGGCTTGCAGCAGCAGAATCTGCCTGGGACTTTTACCTTGCTTTTATTAACGGGGATTCTCTGCCTGTGTTCTACCGTTTTTACCGGGAGTCTGTCGCAAAGATCTATCCGGTTGCTCCTGTTTCCGATATTCCTTCTTATATTGAATATTTAGACCGTGCCGTTCATGCGAACCTCTCTTCTTCTGTGCTCTCGATCTCCAAGCGGCTGACCGACATCTTAACCGAGGTCTGTGTCGTTTCCACCAATCAGGAGCACGCCGAGGAACATATCCCGGA
>OBLI01001466.1_pt1 | contig 22920 bp, 32 predicted proteins | sample 1519701 | NCBI WGS metagenome assembly OBLI01 (sample SAMEA3663005, study PRJEB22513) | pig gut metagenome | biome: pig gut; feature: pig-associated habitat; material: faeces | place: France | collected 2012
AGGATGACGCCCCCTTCTCCGTCTTTACTCTGGACCCCAGGTTCACTTTCGTGGTGTACTACAACGGTCTGGGGAACCGCCCCATGATGGGCGTGAAGTATGTGATCCGTCAGAACGGGAAGATCGTCTTCAGCGTTTATACGGACAGATGGTACTTCGAGATCGAGGATTGGAAGATCATCAAGGCCCAGCCTCATATCCTGGGTGACATTCCCATCATCGAGTACCCCGCCAACAACTCCAGGATCGGCGCCTTCGAGATCGTCCTCCCCATTCTGGATGCCATGAACAATGTGGAGTCCAACCGAATGGACGGCATCGAACAGTTCATCCAGTCCATTATGAAGTTCGTCAATGCGGACATCACGGAGGATGACTTCCTGAAGCTGGCTCAGCTGGGCGCCATCAAGATCAAGAGCGAACAGGGTCAGACCGCCGATGTGGACTATATGACGCAGGAGCTGAACCAGAGTCAGACCCAGGTGACGAAGGATGACCTCTACACGGCTGTCCTGACCATCTGCGGTATGCCGAACCGCAATGGAGGAACCAGTACATCCGATACCGGAGCCGCTGTCATCATGCGGGATGGCTGGTCCGCTGCCGAGTCCCGGGCCAAGAAAGAGGAGATCATTTTCAAGAAAAGTGAGAACCGCTTCCTGAGACTGGCCCTTCGGTTTTCTGAGATTTACCGCAGTCTGGGTCTCAGAGTCAGCGAGGTGGAGACCCGCTTCACCCGCCGGAATTATGAGAACATCCAGCTAAAGAGTCAGGTTCTGACCACCATGCTCCAGAACCCCAAAATTCACCCGAAGCTGGCCTTCATTCACTGTGGTATGTTCCCCGATCCCGATGCGGCGTATGAAATGAGCATGGAGTACGCCGAGGAGCAGGAGAAGAAGGCAGAGGAAAAGGCCAAGAAGCTGGCCCAGACGAAGGAAGGGGATGGTAACAATGACCCTGTTGATGAGTGACAAGGACATGGAGGCCATCCGGGCCGTTCTGTGCCGAGGAAATACCGCCGAAGTGAAGATCGAACACGGGAAGGTGGTCGTGATCGAACTGAGGCGGAAAAAGGTGAATACCGAGTGACATCCGCAACTGGGCGGATGGAAACGACCAAAGGGTCACAGGCAGTCATGCCCGTGACCCGTTTTTTATAAGGATCGACCGCCGGAAGGCGTGAAATGGTCAGAGAAGACCTAAATCGCAACGGGGAGACAACCCCATCAAAAACAGAAATCACGGTCAGAGAAGACCTAAATCGCAGGAGGTAGAACCATGGCAAAGATCGACACCAGTAAAATCCCCGGTTATGCGGAGATGTCCGCCGAGGACAAGCTCAAGGCCCTGGAGGGTTTCGAGTATGAGGACAACGCCGCAGAGGTTGAGCGTTTGAAGAACGCCAACAGCAAGCTCAGCTCCGAGTCCGCCGAGTATAAGCGCAAGCTGCGTGAGAAGCAGACGGATGACGAGGCCAAGGCTCAGAAGGAAGCCGAGGAAAAGGAGGCCCTTATCAAGCAGAACAAGGAGCTGCAAGAGAAGGTCTCTGTTTCCGAGAACACGGCCCAGCTGATCGCCCTGGGATATGACGAGGCCCTGGCAGCTGAGACCGCCAAGGCGATGTTTGATGGCGATACCGCCAAGGTTTTTGCCAACCAGAAGAAGCACCAGGAAGGGCTGAAGAAGAAGTTCGAGAAGGAAGCTCTGGACCACACTCCCACTCCCCCCGCCGGTGACGGCAAGGTGACTGCGGAGGCGTTTGCCAAGATGACGCTGACCGAGAAGGCCAAGCTGAAGCTGTCTGATCCCGAACTGTTCAAGGCCCTGGACAGTACGAAAGAAAGTGGAGGTAATTGATTATGCCCGGTATGTATCTGAATTTCCCCTTTGACCAGGAGCTGTTTATCCGTGCATGGGCCGAGGCTCCCGATCCCGTCAAGACCGCCCTGCTGAACAGCGGTGTGCTGGTCGATGACCCCCTGATCTCCGGTCAGCTGGAGAAGGATGGTAACCTGTTTACCATTCCCTTCTACAACATCCTGGAGGGTGACCCCGTGAACTACAACGGCGCCACCGACATCACCAGCACCGAGACCACCGGTGACTCCCAGACCGGCGTGGCCTACGGTCGTGCCAAGGGCTTCACCGCCCGGAACTTTGTGGCTGAGCTGTCCGGCTCTGACCCCTTCGGTCACATCGTTTCCAGCGTGGCCCGGTACTGGGATAAGTACCGCCAGAAGCTGATTATCCAGATGCTGGACGGCCTGTTCTCCATCACCGGAGATGCCAACTGGGCCAAGCACTCCATCAATCTGGCTGACGGCACCCTGACGGCTCCCCATAAGATCGAGGCCACCACGCTGGGCGAGGCGGCTACCGATGTTCTGGGTGATAACAAGGACAAGTTTGCCCTTGCCATCATGCACTCCAAGGTGGCGAACACCCTGGAGAAGCTGGAGGTCCTGGACTACTGGAAGTACACCGATGCCAACGGTGTCCAGCGGCCTATGAAGATCGGTTCCGCCAACGGCTATACCGTTATCGTGGATGACGGCGTTCCCGTTGTTACCGCCACTTCCGATGCCGCCGCACAGTATACCACCTACCTGCTGGGTGAAGGCGTCCTGCGGCGTGGCAATGGGCGGCTGGACATCCCCGCTGAGATCGCCCGTGACCCCGCCAAGAACGGCGGTCAGGATACGCTTTACACCCGTATCCGTGAGGCCATTCACCCCAATGGCTTCAGCTTCAAGGTCCCCACTTCCGGCTGGACCGAAAGCCCCACCGATGCTCAGCTGGCGGCGAAGGCCAACTGGGTCCGCAAGTTCGATGACAAGGCCATTCCCATGGCGAAGATCATCACTCAGGGTTAAGTAAGGAGGTACGCAGTTATGTCTGAAGATGAGAAGCTGAAGCAGCTGAAGGTGCTGTCCGGCGAGACTGATGAGGATGTACTGCGTACCTTTCTCGCTTTGGCGGCGGCGAAGGTCCTTCAGAGGGCATATCCCTTTGATCCAACGCAGACCGCAGTCCCTGACCGATACGCACCGAACCAGGTGGAGATCGCCAACTTCATGCTGAGCAAGCGTGGAGCAGAGGGAGAGACCTATCACGCTGAAAACGGCATCTACCGGACCTATTCCGGGGGCGATGTTCCCCCGGAATTGCTCCGGGCCATCATTCCCATGGTGGGGGTGATGTGATGCGGTGTCAGGAGAAGAACAAGGTCACATTCTGGTACTGCCCCTATCTCCGAAAGGAGCCTGTCCTCAATGAGTCCGGTCGGAAGACCGGTGAGCAGAGGATCGTCTATGGGGATGCCGTTCCTGTGAAGGGAAACATCTCTGCTGCCGTAGGACAGTCTCAGGCAGAAGTGTTCGGAAATCTCGAACAGTACGACAAGGTGATCGTTCTGGAGGACCCCAAGTTCCCCATGGACGAAAACTCCGTCCTGTTTGTGGATAAGAACCCGGAATACGCCAAGGACGGTCAGCCGCTTTACGACTATGTGGTCAAAAGAGCGGCCCGGAGCCTGAACGCTGTGAGCTACGCCATTTCCAAGGCGGTGGTTGGATGAAGATTCAGGTGAAGCTGGGGAATTTGAAGGAAGCCATCCGGGTGGTGGAGAAATACCGGGACGATCTCCCGGGCCGCTGCCGGGTCTTTCTTCAGAAGCTGGCGGAACTGGGTCTGGAGACAGCCGATGTTCGCTTCAGCTCCGCCCAGTATGACGGCACCAACGATGTCAAATGCTCTATCGTCTGGGATGACGATAATCACCTTCGGGTGGTATCTGCCGGTGGTGCTGTCACCTTCATTGAGTTCGGTACAGGTGTGTACTACCCGGAACAGCATCCACTGGCGGATCAGAAGGGTGCAGTTCGGGGCGGTTACGGACAAGGGAAGGGTTCTCAGCGGACATGGGGCTACTACGGTGAGCCTGGAACCAATGGCCTGGAGAGGACCCGGGGTGACACCACGGTGGTCCTGACTCACGGTAACCCTCCCGCCCGGGCCATGTATGAGGCCAGCAAGGCCATGAGGGAACAGATCATGGTGATTGCAAGGGAGGTGTTTTCCACATGATTGACATTGAACAGGAACTGTTCGACCTTCTTTCCGGTGTGTTGGAAGACGCCTATCCCGGCATCTTTGTGACGGGTGAGGAGGTCAATGCCCCATCCGAGTTCCCGTGTGTGAGCATCGTTGAGGCGGACAACTACACCAAAGCATCCACCCAGGACAGCGGAAGTTCTGAGAACCATGCTGTGCTGATGTATGAGGTCACGGTATTTTCCAACAAGGTGAGCGGACGGAAGTCCCAGTGCCGGGAGATCGCCGTGACCGTGAGCGATTTTTTTCAGAGCAAGGGTTTTGCCAGACTGAGCATGACCCCGGCTCCCGGAGGCGTGTCCTACTACCGGCTGGTGTGCCGGTTTACGGCATCGGTCTCCGCCGATCACAAAATTTTCAGGAGGTAACGAGATATGGCTATTTCCACTTATAAGGTCTTCCTGATGCACAAGGCTTCCGGCAGCGATAGCTATGAGAAGCTGATTGACATCAAGGACTATCCTGATCTGGGCGGCGCCCCGGAGATGCTGGACACCACCACCCTCTCCGACAAGGCCACCACTTCCATCCCCGGCATCCAGCAAATGGACGCCCTGGCGTTTACCGCCAACTACACCTCTGCGGACTATGAGAAGGTCCAGGCCCTGGAGGGCAAGGAGGGTGACTACGCCGTGTGGTTCGGCGGCACCGAGAACCTGGGTGTCGTGACTCCCACCGGCAGCGATGGCAAGTTCGAGTTCAAGGGTACTCCCTCTGTCTATGTCAACGGCGCCGGTGTGAATGAGGTGGTCGGCATGACCATCACCTTCGCCGCTTCCACGCCTGTGACCAAGGCCAGTGCCTGATAGGAGGGGTAACCAATGAGCAAGCAGATCATTATTCCTTTCCAGGATGAGAAGTACACCCTGGAGTACACCCGGAAGTCCATCGAGAAGCTGGAGCAGCGTGGCTTCAAAGTCTCCGATGTGAAGGACAAGCCGGTCAGCACCCTCCCGGTGCTGTTCGCCGGTGCTTTCCTGGCTCATCATCCGTATGTGAAGAAGGAGGTCGTGGACGCCATCTTCTCCCAGTGTGCGGACAAGGAGACTTTGCTCCAGAAGCTGGGTGAGATGTATAACGATCCCATCCGGGCTATGACCGAGAGCGAGGGAAACTTGAAGTGGGAGGCGAACTGGTAACTGGTTCGCTGTCCCAAGAGGGGGATGGGCCTACCAAAGAGTCCGTCCCCCATCTTTCTTATACGGAGCAGTTTTATCAGCAGTTACCGTTCTATCTGGCAATCGGGATGACCTGGGACCAGTATTGGAACGAAGATTGTATGCTGGTCAAATACTACCGTGAGGCATACAAACTGCGGCGTAAAGAAAGAAATCACGACCTATGGCTTCAGGGCCTGTATATCTATCATGCCCTGTGTGACGCTTCTCCCCTGTTCCGCTTCAGCACTAAATCCCAGAAGGCGGAACCCTATCTGAATGAACCTATCGCCATAACGCAGGAGGAGGTTCGTGAGCGGCAGGAGCGTGATGAGCGCAACCGCTTTATGAAGATGAAGGAGAAGATGGAGGCCATGGTGACCAAGACGAAAAAGCAGGAGGTGAAGGAGCATGGCACTGGATAATAACATTGACGAACTGCAAATTGAGATCGGTACTGAGTCTCAAAGCGCAACTTCCGGTCTGGAAAAGCTGACCGAAACCCTGAATAAGCTGGACCGGATCGCCAATGGCAGCAACGGGCTGAATAAGGTCCAGGCATCCCTGTCCGGCTTTACCCGTGGCCTCCGGCAGACCTTTCGGATCACGGGTTCCTGGTTTAAGGAGTCCAACGATTATGTGGAGGCCCTGAACCTTTTTGAGGTATCTATGGATGATGCCTCCGATGCGGCCCTGGAATATGCTCAGAGAGTACAGGACCTGATGGGCATTGACATTCAGGACTGGCTGGAGGCACAGGGTTCTTTCAACCAGCTGCTGGAGGGATACGGTCTGGCAGAGGACAAGGCCGCACAGATGAGCAAGCAGCTGACCCAGCTGGGTTACGACCTGTCTTCTCTGTGGAATGTGGATGTGGACACCGCCATGAAGCGGCTCCAGAGCGGTATGTCCGGTCAGATCAAGGGCCTGAAGGCATGGGGCATCAACCTGTCTGTTGCTCAGCTGCGGGAGACCGCCCTTGCCCACGGCATTGAACTGAGTACGGCAAAGATGACAGAGGCCCAGAAGGCAACCCTGCGGTACATCACCCTGATGGAAAAGACCACCAATGTCCAGGGAGACCTGGCCCGTACCCTCATCACTCCCGCAAACGCCCTGCGTATCTTTGAACAGCAGGTGACCCAGGCACGAAGGGCGCTGGGTAATATCGTCAGCGTGGTTGCAGTCAAGGTCATCCCGGTCTTCCAGGCGTTTATATCCATCATCACCAAGGCCGCACAGGCCCTGGCGAACTTCCTGGGGTACGAACTCCCCGACATCGATTATTCCGGGATCAGCGCAGGTGCCTCCGCCGCAGATGACATGGCTGACGGACTGAGCAATGCCGCAGATGCCGCCAAGAAGCTGAAAAGCTACACCATGGGCTTTGATGAGCTGAATGTCATCAATCCCGACAGTGGAGACAACAGCACCGCTACTCCCATGGGCGGCGGATATGCCTCTGACTTCGGCTTCGACCCCTCCAAGTATGAGTACGACTTCCTGGGTGGAGCTATCAAGAGCAGCGAGGAACTGGAACAGAAGCTGAAGAAGGTCCTGGATGTAGTTCTTGCCATTGCTACCGGCATCGCCGCATGGAAGATCGGGTCCATCTTTACGAAGGACCTGAGTACCCTGGCTGCTGTTGCTCTTGCGGCGGCAGGTGCCGTTCTGACGCTATCCGGGGCCTTTGATGCCTGGACCGATGGACTGAACTCCAGCAATCTCACCACCATGATGGAGGGAACGATCCTCCTTGTGACGGGTCTGGGGCTGGCCTTTGGCCCTGTGGGAGCTGCTATCGGAGCGGCTGTGGGTTCCATTGCCCTGTTTGCCACGGCGTTCAAGGACCTGCTGGAAAACGGTTTCAACGATAACAACATCATGGCATTTACCGTGGTCACCGGTGCCGTGATCGCTCTGACTGCCGCCTTCGGTCCCGTTGCCGCACTCCTCGCCGGTGTTGCCCTGGCGGTCACCGGAGTGGCTGTGACGATGAACACGGATGCTGTACCCGCCATCGACATCTTTGATGAGACCATCTCCGATACCACCCGGGAAAAGGTGGAGCCTTTCATTGAAAAGCTCCGTAACCTGGATGATACCCTGGCAGGTATCACTTTCACCGGAAAGATCATTGATGACAGTGTGGTAGCCGATGTGCAGCGGCAGACTGCCGCTATCGTGGAGGCCATCGTCAATGAGCTGGATGCTGACCGGAACCAGGCCCTGTCCACTCTCGCACCCCTGAAGAAGGCCCTGGGTGAGGAAGCATACAATGAGCTGCTTGCCAGCAACGCCGCCTACTATGACACCGTGACCACGAAGGTTCAGGAGGGAGAAGCCCGTATCAATGAGATCGTGGCCCAGGCCCGGGCGGAGGAACGGACCCTGACTCAGGCAGAAGCCGATGAGATCACCCGGATCAGGGATGAGATGCAGAACACCGGCATCCAGCATCTGAGTGAAACGGAGATCGAGTATCAGACGATTATGAACCGTCTGAAGGACAATGCCACCCGGGTCAGCCTGGAACAGGCCAGCGAGATCATCAAGAACGCCCAGACCACCCGGGATGAGACCATCGCCGCCGCCCAGACCCAGTATGCCACTGTGGAGCTGGAGGCCCAGCGTATGCTGGGTGTAGGGGCCATCAACCAGGAACAGTACGATGCCATCCTGCTGGCAGCGCAGACCACCCGGGATGAGTCCATCCTTGCCGCACAGGAGCAGTACCAGACCATCTATGACACGACCACTGAGAAGCTGGGCGATACCGCCAAGTATATCGACAGTGAGACCGGAGCCATCAAGAGCAAGTGGGATGTCTTCTGCGACAATGTGGCCCAGAAGTGGACCCAGAAGTGGACGGACATCAAGACTGGGTGGACCGAGTGGAAGTCCGACTTTTTAACCAGCTGGGAGGAGTGCAAGACCACCTTCAAGACTGGGTGGGATACCCTCTGGGACAATGTGGCCCAGAAGTGGACCGACTGGAAGGCCAACTTCATGCGGGGTTGGGAGGATTTCAAGACGGAGTTCAAGCATGGCTGGGCCAGCTTCTGGACCGGCATCGGGAACTTCTTCATCGGACTCTGGAATGGCCTGGTCACCGCCGTTGAGGATGCCTGTAACATCATCATCGACATGGTGAACTATGTCATCTCCAAGATGGGCGCCATCCTGGCCTTCCTGGGTATCTCCATCCCGCAGGTGTCTCACATCAAGCTGGACCGTGTGGAATATCTGGAAGTTCCTGCTTTCGAGGAAGGCGGCTTCCCTGATATGGGACAGTTCTTCCTTGCCCGTGAGAGCGGCGCCGAGATGGTGGGCCAGATCGGTCGAAGAACCGCTGTGGCGAACAACGACCAGATCGTCAGCGGCATCACCAACGGCGTCCGGGAAGGCAACGGAGACCTCCTCTCCGCCCTGTTCACCATCTGCGATCGGGTGGTTCGGAGCATTGAGGAGAATGGCGGTGATGTGGTCATCGGAGATGAGACCATTGGCAGGGCCAATGACCGCTATCAGCAGACCAGAGGCCCCAAGGTCAGCTCCGGCGCTTTCGCTGATGCCTATTAAGGAGGTGCCGTATGAGCGGTAAGTATTCCAACAAGCCCTTTATCAGGATCAATGGGAAGGCGTTCCCGATGCCGGGACGCCACCCCACCCTGATGGTAGCCACCATGGTCAACTCCGCCAGAAACACAGAGGGAACCGTGGTGGGACAGAAGATCGGGCGGGACCAGTACAAGGTGGACAATCTGTTCTGGCCCCACCTGACTGCCGAGGAATGGAGCGGCATCCTGAAGGAATTTCAGGACTTCTATGTGATCGCCCAGTTCCCGGATATGGTCAACAACGACTGGATCAAGCTGAAGATGTACCCCGGCGACCGCACGGCACAGCCGTGGAAGGTGGATGAGGCCACCGGCCTTCCCACTGAGTACATCAACTGCAAGGTCAATATCATTGATGTGGGCGAACCCTAAAAGGAGGTGGAACAAGCATGAAGTCTGTGAGTGAAGCGTACAAGGCCAGCATGAAGCGGCCCCTGCGAAACGCCTCCCATGTACGGATCGAGTTCGGGAATGTGGACACCACGGCCCCCTCTGACGGCAGCTGGGGGTCCAATGGAGCGGCACCCTGGTCTGAATTTGATACGCTGGACTACACCTTCGACTATTCCTCCTCTGCCGCCTACGCCACTTTGGAACTGAACCGATGGATCGGGGACGGGTCCCAGGACCTTGCCCCCTCCAGTGGATACAGCAAGCAGGGTTATTGCTCCAGCATGGTCAGCGGTGAAGACGGTGCATTTTCTACGGTCCCGCTGCTGACCCGTCCTTTCAATCTGGAGCATACCTTCCCGGGCGTTACGCTGACCTTCGACAGCAGATGCGGAGAATGGCCCCGGGCTATCACCGTGAAATTCTATAAGGGCGGAAGCCTTGTAGATACCCAGGTGGTGACCGGGATCGACAAGCTGACTGTGGAGGTCCCAACCAACGCCCTTGTGGTAGACAAGGTTAGCGTTTCCTTTGATGAGATGCTTCCCTACCGCAGGGCCAGACTGGAGCAGGTCCTCTATGGTGTGAAGATGATGTTCACAGACACGGACCTGATCTCCGTTCAGCAGAAGCATGATGTGGACCCGCTGAGCCGAAGACTCCCGAAGGAGACCTTCAGTTTCACCATCCACGATTATGAGCTGCGGTATGACCCGGACAATCCCCGGGGCATCTACGCCTATATTGATGTCCGGTCTCCCGTGACGATCCAGCATGGATATGAGATGGATGACGGGACCATCGAATGGCTGAAGGAAGATCACTATGTTCTGAACGGAAAGCCCAAGGCCAAGAACTATCAGGCCACCTTCACGGGGACCGGCATGATCGGAAGTCTGAGCCAGACCTACTACAAGGGGACCTTCGGGAACAAGAGCTTCTACGACATGGCAGAGGATGTCCTTCTGGATGCAGGGCTGACCCTGACGGAACAGGGGACCAATCCATGGGAGATCGACCCGGCCCTCAAATCTATGTATTGCTCCAATCCCCTGCCCATCGACACCCACATGAACTGCCTCCAGCTGATTGCCCATGCTTGCCGCTGCCGCCTGTTTACGGACGATGACAATATCATCCACATCCGGCCCTTTGGTGTGAGCGTGGTTGGTATCTATTCCGGTGACTGGGAGGACAACGGAGAGGAACCGTACTCCGAATGGGCCAGCGTGAATAAGGACACCCAGCTGGGTGACACCTATGCCACCCTGGAATTGAACCGCTGGCTGGGAGATGGAAGCCAGGACCTGGCTCCCGTGAACAATTTCACCAGGCAGGGCTATGTTTCCTCTCTGGTCGGAGGTTCTGACGGTTCTTTCGCCACCACGCCTCTGGTGAGCAGAAAGTTCGATGTTCCCCACGACCTGCCCATCGTGCGGATCAGGTTCGACACCCGCTGCGGAGAGTGGCCCCGGAGCATCCGGGTACGGTACTACAAGAGCGGGTCCGTGGTACTGACAAAGGATGTGACGGGCATCCCCAGTCAGGAAATCAGCATCCAGACGGATGTGACGGACTGCGATACCTTTGACATCCAGTTCCTGGAGATGATCCCCTACCGGCGCCCCCGCATTGAGCGGGTCAGCTACCGGGAGACTGACTTCCTGCTGGACTTCACGACCATCAAGGAAAAGAGTCAGCAGACCACCAAGACGGATGAGCTTCGGGAGATCGATGTGAGCCTCTACCGCCACACCCCGGACAGTCAGGCAACGAAGCTGTTTGAGGGAAGCACCACGGAGACTAATTTCCATGTGGAGCTTCGGCAACCCGCCACGGACATCGCCGTCAGCGTGAGCGGCGGAACGCTGGTAAGCTACACGGCATACGCCCAGGCGGTGGACATGGTTCTCTCCTCCGGGACCAAGACCGTGACCATCACCGGCATCAAGCAGACGGAGACCGAGGATGTTGCGGCCTATCAGGTGAACCAGAACGGCGAACTGGACAAGGAGCGGAACCAGCTGATCTCCAATGAGGAAATGCGACTGGCCCTGGCGAACCACTTCATCGCATATCTGGGATTCCGCAGTACCTATGATGCGGAATACCGGGGCAACCCGGAGCTGGAGGTTGGTGACCTCATCCAGACCCAGACCAACTACACCAGTGAGATGGATGCCCTGATACTGGTGGATGAACTGACCTATAAGGGAACACTGAGCGGAAAGCTGAAGGTGAAGGGAATTTTATGAGTATCATTGACACTCTGATTGTTGACCGCACCCAAGCTGATGTGGAGGAGGTCCGCCGGATCAGGAACAAAATCCTGTCCGGGGGCCTGTCCTCCCTGACAAGTGCGGAACGCACCGCATGGCTGGGCGGAATGAAAGCCAGCTATAACTACATGGACCTGAACCGGGTGGGAGAGGCAGTCAATTTCCTGCGGGATGAGCTGGCAGAGCTGGCTGTCATCGTGGATGTGACTGGTAAGACGGACTGGACCGTTACCGATACCCCTACCCCGGAGCAGATGACCACCTACCTCCAGAACATTGAAAAGCTGAGAGCGGCTTTTCCCGTCACCACGGAGAACACCCCGGATACTATGAGATGGCTGACCATTGAGAAGATGAACGCCATCGAAAAAATCCTGAAGGATGTCGAAACCGTAGTGAAAAATATTATGAACGGCTGGTTTGCTTGCGGAGAGCTGTGCTGCGGAGAGAGTTGACCTGCACACGATTCTCCAATGGCTATCAAGCAAATAGAGGAGGAAATAACCAATGAAAGATTTGCAGACGAAGGGAACCGGCAACTCCCGGTTTCTGAAGACCTCTCTGGCGGAGGGCATCACCTGGGAACAGGCCCTTGCCATGCTCCGGTCCGGAACCTTCCCGGTGGACTTCAATGGGTTCAATCAGGAAGGCATCGAGACTCTGGGTACTCTGATGAAAAAGAGCAACATCCTGACGGATGAGCTTGCAACGGCTCTGGGGCTGACTCAGGATGATCCCACGATCCTGGATGTTTTCACCAAGCTGAAGGAGCTTGTGGCAACGGCACAGTCCACCGCCAACAGTGCCAAGACCACGGCAAACGCCGCTCTGCCCAAGTCCGGCGGCACTATGACCGGCAATCTGGTCCTGAAGGGTGACCCCACCTCCAACCTCATGGCAGCTACCAAGCAGTATGTGGACAACAACAGAACCCCGGCTGAGCTGAATGTTCTGACTTCCAGCGGAACCACCGTAAAGGCGGTCAAGGGAAGCACCACGCTGACTGCAACCGCCGGGAGCGATGGATGGGCGAAGCTCTATCCTTCTGAGTTCGGTGAATGGACAGTTACCGCAGGTAGTACCAGCAAAACCATCAACATTGATGCGATTGCGGTGTTCTACCTGGTCATGTCTGATCTGAGGTCTCTGAGCTGGTCTCAGGTGGCGGCTATTTCCAAGATGGGACTCGCAAGCACCCTGTTCCATATCGGTGATGAGAAGACTTTGACGGTAAACGGCGTGAGCTATACCGCTGTCATCATCGGTTTTGACCACGATACGCCTGTGGACACCGCAACCTATGGTCGTGATAAGGCAGGTATCACCTGGCAGCTGAAAAACTGTCTGAATACTACTTATCAGATGAACAGCTCCAACACCAACAGCGGAGGATGGACAAGCTGTGCAATGCGGACTTCAACCATGGCAACCCTGCTGAGCCAGCTGGCATCTGACCTGAAGAACGCTATCGTCAAGGTCAAAAAGCTCAGCTCCGCAGGTAACCAGAGTACCGCCATCAACACCACGGAGGACTCCCTGTTCCTTCTGTCCGAGGTGGAAATCTTCGGTTCCACCACCTATGCAAAGGCGGGAGAAGGTTCTCAGTATGAGTATTATCAGTCCGGCAATTCCCGTGTGAAGACTGTCAACGGGTCTGCCTCGAACTGGTGGGAGCGTTCCCCGTATGGGGGCGCCAGCGCCGACTTCTGTGGTGTCAACAGCAACGGCGACGCCAACATCGGCGGCGCCAGCTACTCGGATGGCGTGGCCTTCGGCTTCTGTATCTGAGGCATCTTTATCATCACGCCCCGTAAGGGGCGTATAAGGAGGGACCCATTGTGGCGGTCTTAAAATCCAAGCGAAGTGAGAGCAAGATGGAGTTCGTGGAGGTGGCCCGGAAGCTGGAGGCAAAGGTCCTTTCTCTCTGCATCCGGTCTCCAAAGCGGCTGACCTTCTTCCTCACCAGTGAGGTGATGCGGCTGGCGAGTGCCGTTCACAATGAGGTCCGCTCCGCAAACAACACCTATCCCCGGAACAGGCATGAGGCTCAGCTTCGCCGGGATCATCTGACAGAAGGCAACAACGCCCTGATGAATTTGATCCCGAAGCTGGCCCTCCTGTATGACTGTCTGCTGGAGAACCCAGATTGCCAGAAATGGTGTGACGGTGCTATCTCAGAGATCGCAGACCTCATCTCGCAGGAGAAAGCCTTGATCCGGGCCACCAAGAAAGCGGATGCCGACAGATACCGGCATCTGCCTACCGGAGACCTGCATTTCCCTGGCGATGAAGAACCGCCGGAGGAATGAGGATACCATGGGTCAGGTTCTGTTATAGTTGCCCTGCTGCCTCGAACTGGTGGGAGCGTTCCCCGAATGGGAGCAACAGCACCAACTTCTGTAATGTCAACAGCAACGGCAACGCCAACAACAACAACGCCAGCAACTCGAATGGCGTGGCCTTCGGATTCCGTAACTCGAACAGAACGGACACAGTAGCTCCCACGGGAGTGAACCCAGTATCTTTTACGGAAGGAGAGCCTGTTCCCGGCTATATGCCAAAATATGCCCTCCGATGGGATCAGCCGGACGCTGCTTGCATTGCGGAGAATGTGCGGTACTCCGTTTCATGGCTGAAGCCCTACGCAGTTAGAACCCGCACCCGACAATCATACTGTACGGAGGGCAATCCTTTTCTATGACCAGCGAAGAAAGACACGAAGCACGATACCAACGGCGTAAGGCAAAGCGAGAGGCCCGTATCCTGGCCCGGAGTAAGGAACTGGGTGACTTCGATGAGGTCTTCTCATTCCGTCATCTGTACCTGTCCGGGAAGAAATGCTGCAAGAATGTGATGTGGAAGAACTCCACCCAGCGGTTCATGGGAACCCTGCTGCTGGAGGTTTCCGAGATCAGAAAGCAGCTGATGAATGAGACCTTCACGGGAAAGGGCTTTATCCACTTTGTCATCATGGAGCGTGGAAAACTCAGGCACATCCGTTCCGTACACATCACGGAACGCATGGTTCAGAAATGTCTGTGCGACTACTATCTGGTTCCGCTGTACGCCCCGTCCTTTGTCTATGACAACGGCGCCAGCCTGAAGGGTAAAGGTATGGACTTTTCCCTGCAAAGGATGGTAGACCAGCTCCGACACCACTACCGGAAGTATGGGAGGACGGGAGGGATGCTGTTCTTCGACTTCTCCCAATACTTCGACTCAGCCCCGCATGAGCCGCTTTTCCGTGAGGCAGAACGGAGGATGCACGATCCGAGGACCCAGAGGCTGTCCAACAACTTCATCCGGGCGTTTGGCTCCATCGGGCTGGGTCTGGGCAGTCAGGTATCTCAGACCAACGCCCTCATGCTTCCCAACTCCCTTGACCATGCGATCCAGGAGAAGATGGGTGTGAGGGCCTACGGTCGGTATATGGATGACGGACACCTCCTCCATGAGGACCTGAAGCATCTGGATGACTGCCGGGATGACATTGCCGAGGTGTGCGGGAAGATAGGGCTGACTCTGAGCCAGAAGAAGACCAGGACCGTACCTCTGACCAGCAGCTTCACCTATCTCAAAACCAGGTTCATTCTGACGGAGACAGGCAAGGTCATCCTGAAGATGAACAAGCGGTCCACGAAGTCCGTCAGGAGAAAGATGCGGTATTTTGTCGGATGGCTGGAGGACCCTCGCAAGAATTTCACCATGGAGGATGTACGGTCCTGCTATGAGAGCTACCACGGTCAGATGAAGCGTGGCAACAGCTTCAAGATCGTGCAGAAGACAGACCACTATTTCAAGGAACTTTTCGGGTTCTACCCGAATGAGAAAGGATGGAAACAGTATGCTCAAAATCATCAAGAACGGAGAGACCCTGGCAACGGTCAATGCTCCCACCTGGGTGAGACTCCAGGAGAACGGCTGCTTCGCTATCTCGAATGAGAAGGATGCCCACGGAATTGTGGTGGATGGCACCGTTTACCATGTTCTGGGCAAGCCTGATCTGGAGGGACACGAAAGTGTTATCCTCTCCGAGATCACGGAAACTGAGTACCAGCGTGAGCAGAAGGCGGACCAGGATGCCCGTCAGCTCCAGAACGACACCGCCGTGGCGGAACTCTCGATCCTGCTGGCAACCCTGATGGGTGCCAATTAAGAATAGGAGGTAAAGCATCATGTTCAACAAGGATAGTGGTCTGGTCAAGACCTGGGTCAATCTGATCCGGCAGGGGACCTACACCATCGAACAGGTCCCGGCCCTGAGTAACCTGAAGGAAGTTGTTGCGGAGGTCCTGGCGGAGGGAGGTGAGTCCGAATGAACTTTACCAAGGATAGCGGTCTGGTAAAGACCTGGGTGAGCCTGGTCCTGTGCGGTGTGTTCACCGTGGAGCAGGTCCCCAACCTGTTCAATCTCCGTACCGTTGTGCGTGAGATCGTGGAAAGCGTGATGTGACCCCAGGCGGTCAGGAAGGAGTGGTACTTATGAACGGGCATGACGCCCTTGCCGTTTTCCTGACCGCCCTGCTGGGCGGAAGCGGCATTGTTGGATTGCTGTTCTGGGCAATCAAGCGAACCATTGAGCGCCGGGATGAGCGGCGGAAAGCAGAGGCTGAAAAGATGGAGGACACCAGGAGCAAAATCACCACCTTGCTGGAGCATAATCAGCGGGTGGATGCCACGCTCCAGGCGATGGCAGAGGAGAACACCCTCCAGTGCTATTGCCTTCTGGCTGCCCTCCGGGGGCTGGAGGAACAAGGGTGTGACGGCCCGGTCAAGGACGGTATCAACCGCCTGGAGAAGCATTTGAACAAGAGAGCGCATGAGGTGGTGGCCTGATATGAGTGGAAAGAGGCTTGAACGGGAAAGCACACGGAGGACCAGGGAGTTTTCCAAGGTCCTTCTGATCCAGGAGAGCATCCTCATCTGGATTCTGTCCCTGGCCTTTATCCTCCTCGCTTTCCGCTGTGTGAAGGATGGGTACACTGGCTCCCTACCCTGGCTTGCCGTGACTCTCACGGGGGCCTGGAGTGCATACGGGGTATCTCAGGCCATGTACTATAAGAAGTCCGAAAAAGAAAATACCGCCGGGGGCATCGTCTTTGAAACTGCTATGAAGCAGAACCCCCGTGTGGACTGTGATTGAAAGGAGAATGTTCCATGGAGATTATGAGAAAGAGACTGGCGAACCTGCTGAGCGTGAAGTCCATCGTGACCATCATCCTCACCGGCGTGTTTGCCTTTATGGCTGTGACGGGCAAGATCAGTCAGGACTTTATGACCATCTATGCTGTGGTCATCGCTTTCTACTTCGGCACTCAGAGCCAGAAGGTCCAGGATGCGGTTGACCAGCAGACTGGTGACAGCCATGAATAAGAAGCCTGTATCCTATCTCCAGACGGACTCCCGGTGGGCGAAGAAGCCCTACCGGGTCCCCGGGGAGAACTCCACCATCGGCTCCGCAGGATGCGGCCCTTCCTGTGCTGCCATGCTGATCTCCACATTGACGGGAAAGACCTACACCCCGGAGGATGCCTGTCAATGGTCTGTGGACCACGGATACAAGGCCCTGAACCAGGGGACCTATTATGCCTACTTTGAACCGCAGTTTGCCGCTTTCGGTATAAGCTGCAAGATGCTGAACTGGGAGAACACCTACGGTAAGCCGGACCACCCCAACCATGAGAAGGTGGTAGAGAAGCTGAAGGAGGGGTACTATGCCATCGCCCTGATGAATAAGGGCCTGTGGACCTCCTCCGGGCATTTTGTGGTCCTGTGGTGGCAGGACGGGAAGGTGAGGATCAACGATCCCGCCAGTACCAAGGATGCCCGTGTCAACGGTGACATCCAGACATTCCGTTCCCAGGCCAAGTATTATTGGCTGGTGGATGCGAGGGCCTATAACAAGGAGGAAGACGAAGTGACTCAGGAACAGTTCGACAAGATGATGGACAACTGGCTTTCCCGTAAGGCGGAGGAACCCGCTGCTGAATGGAGCAAGGAGCATCGTGAATGGGCAGAGCAGAACGGTCTGATTGCAGGTGACACCAACGGCAGGAAGATGTACCGTAGCTTTACCACCCGGGAGCAGATGATGGTATTCCTCCATCGGTTTGCGGAAAGGTTCGGCCTGGTATGAAGGTACTGACCGAAGTGACTCTGGACAAGCTCATCAACCTGTATGAGGGCATCGTGGTCCAGGACAAGAAGATGATTGAGCTGTTTGAGCCGGTTTCAGACAGTGGTATCTATGGTATGAAGCTGAGAGTGCTGGATCAGGACAGGATGATCCTGGGCGCCCTGAAGTGTGCCAAGGCCAACGGCTTTACCGGTGAAGAATAAAAAAACACCGCCAGCCCATTCAGGGTTGGCGATGTTTTCTTGTTTGGGCAAATACCATTCCCATCACGATGATGGGGTTCGGATTTGCCTCCAATGGTGAACCAACGGGGCCTAAATCCGAACCCCCGGAACCCGTTGGGGCTGAAGGGGTTGGAGGCATTTTGACCTTGATCGTCTTCCTGTTGTTCTGGAGTAAATTATAAACCGTTGTGATCTTGAACCACCCATCCGGCTCATCCCATACGGTCACGGAATTGACCAGGAGGTCTATCAGCTGCCGCCGGAAGCTGTCCTCCTCGATGTCACCTCTGGAGAACTGTTTGAGCCAGTGGATGACAATAGGCTTCTCCAGGATCACGACAGATTTTCTTTCACGGTCCAGTCTTTTTTGCAAGTCTTTCTGGTCCTTTTCCAGCTGCGTCAGCCGCTTTGCGAGGCGGTCTGATGCCACGCCCTTCTCGATCATGGAGATGATGTTGTCGATACTGCTTTCTGTCTCCCGAAGCTGTTCCTCCAGGGCAGGTATGACGGTATTCTTCTGGATGTCCTCCTGGGTCTGCCGGACAGCTACCTCTGCCAGCTCCCCAATGACATCATCCGTAAGCAGAGCAAGGGCATCCTCCGCCACCACTCTCTCGATCCATTCTTTCTTGACGGGCTTTTTGTCACAGTCCCGGCGTTTCTTCCGGCCCGTGCAGGAATAGTAAAAGTAGGTCTTCCCCCGGCGACCGGTGCCGCTTTCTCCAACCATCATGGAGCCGCAATGTCCGCAGAACAGTTTTCCAGTCAACATATATTCCTCTTTGGCCTTGCTCTTTGCCGGAGCAAGGTCACTCTTTTCCAGTCTGGCCTGTACCTCATCCCAGGTATGTCGGTCGATCAATGCCGGGATCATGCCGGACTCATGGCGGATGTCCCCGTGCTTATAGACGCCGATGTACCTTTCGTTTCGGAACATCCGATGGAAGCTGTTCTTATTGAACGGCCCACCCTTGACCGTCTTATACCCGAGATCGTTGAACCTGGCACATATCTCAGCCACGGTCTCTCCAGCGGCATACCGCTTGAAGGCTTCCTGTGCGATAGGCCCGGTCACGGGGTCGATGACATACTTCTTGTTCTCCACCTTGTAGCCAAGCGGCAGCGTACCGCCAACGCTCATGCCCTTGATGGCGGACTCCCTCATGCCACGGGACACCTTCTGGCTCAGCTCCGCAGAATAGAACTCCGCCATTCCCTCCAGCACGGCTTCCAGGATAATACCCTCCGGCTGTTCAGATATGACCTCAGTGGCTGACAAAACCCGGACCCCGTTCTTCCGCAGACGGGATTTGTAGATGGCGCTGTCCTGCCTGTTTCTGGCGAACCTGTCCAGCTTCCACACCACCACATACTCCCACTCTCTCCGTGAGCTGTCCTGGATCATCTGCTGGAAATAGACTCTCTTTGCCACCCTCTTGCTGGCTGTTTTTGAACGGTCCACATAGATGGCAACAATCCTGTACCGATTGAGTTTGCAGTAGGAGATACAGTCCCGGAGCTGGCCCTCAATGGACTGTTCCTTTTGCTTCTCGCTGCTGAAGCGCAGATACAGGGCCACATCCGTGTCACCATTAAACAGAGTGTATGGATCATCCCGGAACTGTTTGATCTCCAGCTCCGTGAGCATGGAGAGATCGATGGGAAATGCCGCTTTCTTCATATCAGAACTTCCTTTTCAGCTCAACGACTTTTCCAACAAAGGACAGCTGCTGGATGCTTTTCCCGGAAAAGACACGAGGCGGATAGTACGGGTTGAAAGAGACCAGGGTAACGCTGTCACCATCGATCTCCACCTTCTTTACAAAACCCTCCGCCTCCTCATCATGGTCTGTGACCAGGACAACCGCAACATCCCCGGAGGATACTTCATCCTGGCGGTGAACAAGCACCAGGTCCCCGTCATCAATCTTCGGTGCCATGCTGTCCCCGGAGATTTGCAGATAGAAATACTCATCTGTGTTGTATTTGATGTCCACACTCTCCCATCCCAATATTTGCTCCTGTGCGAGGACACCTGATCCGGCGGATGCCATACCGATAACTGGTCTCATGGCTTGTTCCTCTACTGGTATCGGTGTGATACCTGCCCGTTGCATAAAACTGTTCAAATCATCATCGTGTCCAAGCAGATAATCCAAATTGACATCCAAAACCGTTGCGATTTGAACCAGGTGTTTCATATAGGATGTATTATTTCCGTTTTTCCAGTTTGTGAACGCCTGTTGCTTTAGGCCCAGTCTTTCACATAACTCCTTCTGTGTAATTCCTTTTTCTTTCATGGTTTTGATGATAATGTCTAAAGTGTTTGGCAAAGTACACATTTTCGTTATCCCTCCATTCAGCACAATACACAAAATAAATAATTTCGCTATTATTGGATTGACACCAACGAAAATCGGTAGTATATTATGGACTGTAAACAACAACTGACAACACGAAACACACCCCCTGGCGATCCCATTCCGCCAGCGGTTCTCCAATGGCTTATTCAAGTCTGCAAGCTGATTATACCATTGTAGGATTCTAATTGTCAACTATTGTTGTTTACATAGGGTGCAACAGGGTGCAGAATTTTTGGCTTTCTATCTTTTATCTTATAGTTTTCGTTCTCATAAGGGAAAAAGTAGTAACCGCTTAAAACCTGCACCCAACCTGCACCCAGACTTTACAGAAAGGAGGTCCTGTTCCATGAGCGAAGATCGGGAGGTGATCCGGAGGAAGCTGGAAAAGAACAACCTGACTGCCGTGTGGCTCATCAATCGGCTGGCTGATGCCGGGGTCAACACGGACAAGACTGAGTTCTCCTCCGTCATCAACGGCACCCGGGTTGGCCCCAAGGCGAAGACGATCATCACCACTTCCCTCTCCATCCTGGAGGTCTATGAGAAGGCCATGAACCAGGTGAGAAAATGAGTTCCCTGTTTACCCAGGCGGTTCAGAGTCAAGAGGCGTGTTTGGGAGCCTCGCTGGCCCGGATCGTCTCCGAATACTACCAGGACAAGCAGCACCGTAAGGAGTTCGAGACCTGGTACAAGAAGACCTACGGAAAACCCTATGTTTGGAAAAAGGAGTGATGAAGATGGCTGAGCAAACGACCTTCCGCCAGCGTGTGCAGCGGAGAAAGCGTATCCTGCGGTGGTGGGAGAGACATTGTATCCAGATCGTGGTGTTCGTCATCATCGCTTTCGGCTTCATGCTGGGATGGTTTTGCCGGGGTCTTTTCTCTACCCCGGAGGCGAAAGCCTATGAGCCGGAGCATACCTGCGTGGTGCAGGAAACCGTGTTTGTGATCCAGGAGGAAAAGCCCATGGAGGTTTTCTACTATGATGTGCCTCTGGATGAAGACATCCAGGACTATATCCGGGAGCTGGCCTCCGAGGAAGACCTTCCCATGGAATTGATCCTGGCGATCATCGGCACAGAGAGCAACTATGACCCTTCCGCTGTCAGTAAAAGCGGAGACTACGGACTCATGCAGATCAACACCATCAACCATGAGTGGCTGAGAGAGGACTATGGTATCACCGACATCATGGACCCTTATCAGAACATCAAGGGTGGTGTGATTATCCTGAGTAAGTACCGTAGCCTGTTTGACACCCTGGAGGAAACAGTCATCGCCTACAACCGTGGCCCCACCGGCGCCCGGAGACTCTTTGCTGAAGGTGTGGAAAGCACCGAGTACAGCGAGAGGGTGATGACCCGCTATGAGCAGCTGAAAAGAGAAGCCGCCCTGGAAGCTGGCACTCCCGAGGACGGCATGGAAAATTGATCCGTACTTATTCTACACCTCAGAACGGAGGTTTGCAAGATGGTTTATTTGATTCACTTCGATAAACCTCTGAAACACGCCCAGCACTACATTGGATACACCCATGACCTGGATCAGCGGTTTCACGCTCATTCCTGCACGAATGATGGGGCCAAGCTCCTACACGCTGTCAGGGACGCAGGTATTGGGTTCCAGGTGGTCAATGTCTGGGCAAACGGAGACCGTGGCCTGGAGCGGGACTTGAAGAACAAGAAGAACGCCCGTAGGTTCTGCCCGGTCTGCAATCCGAAGCTAAACTGCTTCACAACGCCGGAGGGCATGAGATACGACCCTCCCATGAAATGAATGGAGGTTCAATATGAACGAACTGTTGGTTAAGTTGAACGAAGTCCTGGAGAAATCCAAGGAGGAAGCCAGATACCTGAGATCGGAGAACAAGGAACTGAAGGACCACATCAAGCACCTGGAGATGGTCCGTAAGAGCATGGAGACGGTCCATAATAACAAGCCCTTTGAGGTTCCTGCGGACTTCTTCACAGGATGCCCTTTCACCCCCTTCTCCATGCTGCATCCAACGGGGATCACCGTTGAGGAACAAATTGACTGCCGTCACAATCTGAACGGCATGAGCTGGAGCAGGATCAAGTACCTGTGCGGCCGTACCGGTTACAGCCAGTTCTTCAGTGTAGGTGATACCAAGGACATCATCCTGAAGAACGGTGAGCAGATCACTATGCGGATCATCGGCATCCGCCATGACACTACCCATGATGGTCGTAAAGCGGCCCTGACCTGGGAGATGGTTGATTTTATGAAGGACCGCCATGTGATGAACAAGTCCTGCACCAATGAGGGCGGTTGGGCCTCCAGCGAGATGCGGCGGTATCTGAATGAGGATGTCTTCGCCCTGCTGCCTGATGAAGTTCAGGATGTCATCTGCCCGGTCATCAAGACCACTTCCTGCGGTGGAAATAAGACCGGAAAGGTTACCACCGTGGACAAGCTGTTCCTGTTGTCTGAGCATGAGCGGTATGGTCGGAAGTTCTATTCCGCAGGTGATGAGGGCCGCTGGTATCAGTGGTATCGCCGTGAGGGCGTGTCCTATGCCAAGAAGTATCCCAACGGTGACTCCGGGTGGGGTTGGGGGCGTTCCCCGAATGGGAGCAACAGCACCCGCTTCTGTCGTGTCAACAGCAACGGCGACG
>OBLI01001467.1_pt1 | contig 22917 bp, 21 predicted proteins | sample 1519701 | NCBI WGS metagenome assembly OBLI01 (sample SAMEA3663005, study PRJEB22513) | pig gut metagenome | biome: pig gut; feature: pig-associated habitat; material: faeces | place: France | collected 2012
CAGAAAAGAATGAATCGCCATGGCAATGATTTCCGCATCTCCACTGGAGCTGTTATCATTGACCAATTCTGCCCCCAGTTGAGTCGTTTCTTTTAATTTTCCCTGATAGCTGGAATTGTTAATAAAAGTATTACCTTTATATCCAAGACGAATTGGCAATTCATCGGTATCGTAATATTTTGCAACACATCGTGCAATGGATGGTGTCATATCCGGACGAAGCACCAGAGTATTACCTTCTCTATCAAAAAATTTATACATTTCCTTTGAAGAGACTGTACCTTTTTCTTGATTAAAAATGTCAAAAAATTCAAACATCGGTGTCTGAATTCCTTTGTATCCGTATAAATTTAATACTTCTGTCAATTTCTCTTCAATTTTCACCTTTTTACTATATTCGCCATCATATACATCGCGAACACCTTCTGGGGTATGTAAAAGTTTTTTGTTCATATTCCGCTCCTCTACTACTTAAATAAAATCTATCACTTTAGCAAATTAAAGTGCTAATTTATTATAATAATAAACCAACACTATCTTAGCAATAAGACAAACTCTTGTCAATCTCTATCAAATTAGTTTATCATAAGAATGGGTAAAACACAAATAAAACTATCATTTCAAATCAGTTAATGATATACTAACAACTGTATTTTAAGTAGATAAGGAGGTGCCCTATGGCATTAGACGGATTAGTCATTTCGAATCTGGTCCACGATTGTTGCCACCATCTGATCGGCGGCCGCATTTATAAAATCTACCAGCCAGAAAATGACGAACTTACTTTTATCATAAAAAACAATCGTTCTACCTATCGTCTGCTTCTGTCTGCCAGTGCCAGCCTTCCGCTGGTCTATCTGACTACAGAAGCGAAGAATAACCCTGTACAGGCTCCAAACTTTTGTATGCTTCTTAGAAAACATATCAACAATGGCCGAATTGTCAAGATTCATCAGCCTGGCTTTGAACGTATTTTAATATTTACGATCGAACATCTAAATGAATTGGGAGATCTATGCCGTAAGCAGCTGATCGTAGAAATCATGGGAAAGCATAGCAATATTATATTTACCAATGAGGATGGTATGATCATCGACAGCATCAAGCATATTTCTGCTCAGATCAGTTCCGTAAGAGAGGTTCTTCCTGGAAGACATTATGAATATCCTCCTTCTCAGGGTAAGATTCCACCGCAGGAAATGAATCTGGATTATTTTTTAAATACGATTTGCAAGAAACCTTCTACTATTTGCAAGGGAATCTACACCTCTGTGACTGGAATCAGCCCACTGATCGCCAATGAGCTTTGCTTTCGGGCGGGGTTAGATGGCGGTGATTCCATCTCATCCTTAACAGAGGAACAGGCCGCAAAACTCTACGGTGAATTTGTCAAATTCAATGAACAGATTCATCAGGGACTTTATCATCCCAACATTGTATTTCATAAAAATGCACCTGTAGAATTTTCTTCCATTGCACTGACCTCTTTTCCGGATTGTGAGAGAAAAGATTTTTCTTCCATTTCTGAAGTGTTACAGAACTATTATTCCATGAAGGAAAAAGTCACCAGGATCAAGCAAAAATCTGCCGATCTTCGTAAAATCGTAGGAACCGCCCTGGAACGCTCCAGCAAAAAATACGATCTACAGATGAAGCAGCTAAAGGACACCGAAAAAAGAGAAAACTATCGTATTTATGGTGAACTTCTAAATACTTACGGGTATGATGCAGAGCCAGATGCGAAAAGTCTGACCTGTTTTAACTATTATACTAGCGAAGATATTACCATTCCTCTTGATCCTGCAAAAACACCTCTGGAAAATGCTAAAAAGTATTTTGCAAAGTACAACAAGCTAAAGAGGACTTATGAAGCTCTTTCCAAACTCACACTGGAAACCAGACAGGAAGTAGAGCACCTAGAATCCATCAGCAATGCCTTAGACATTGCTTTAGAAGAAGAGGATCTGGTAGAACTGAAAGAAGAATTGACCGAATACGGCTATATCAAGCGGAAACGCGGAAACCAAAAATCGAAAAAATCCAAATCTAAGCCACTCCATTACGTATCCAGCGATGGGTATGATATGTATGTGGGAAAGAATAACTATCAAAATGAATATTTAAGCTTCAAATTCGCTTCCGGAAATGACTGGTGGTTTCATGCAAAACAAATGGCCGGCTCCCATGTCATCGTAAAGGTGCCAAATGGCGAAGAACTTCCAGATCAGACCTTCGAGGAAGCAGGCCGTCTTGCTGCTTACTATTCGAAAGGAAAGGACAACCCGAAAGTAGAAATTGATTATATTCAGAAAAAACACTTACGGAAGACCCCTGGTGGAAAACCCGGGTTTGTCATCTATCACACAAATTATTCTCTCATGATCGATCCAGACATTACGGGCATAAAAAAAGCGGAATAATAAAGAAACCAGGCTATGAATCACTTTGTAAAAAGAGCATCCATAGTCTGGTCTTTTTTTGGAAGATACTTCCCGCTAAGTTATAGCATAATATCGTACAATTTTTCGTAGGTCTTTGCAGAATGCATCCAGGAATAATCCTTTAACATTCCCCGTTTTACAATCCCATTCCAATCCTCTCTATGCTGATTGTATGTGCGGATCGCATACTGAATGGTAAAAAGCATCTCATGTGCATTGTAATTAGCAAAACTAAATCCATTGCCTCGTTTTCTCACCTCATCGTATGCTTCCACCGTATCCTTCAGTCCTCCTGTCTCTCTTACAATCGGAACTGTTCCATATCGAAGTGCCATCAGCTGGCAAAGCCCACATGGTTCAAAAAGTGACGGCATTAAAATCGCATCGCATCCGGCATACATCATCTTAGATAATTTATCGGAATAAAAGATATTCGCAGATACTTTGCCAGGATACTTCTGCTGATAATAACGGAACATCTCTTCATAACGATATTCCCCAGTACCTAAAATGACAAATTGAATATCCTCGTGGCAGATTTCGTCCATTACCCGATCAATCAGATCCAGGCCTTTTTGGTCTGTTAATCTGGAAATAATTCCGATCACAAATTTATCCGGATTCTCTGGCAAACCAGTTTCCTGCTGAAGTGCCACTTTATTCTTCTTCTTGCCATCCAAAAATGTATTAGGATCATAGCTGCAGGCAATCTGTTGATCTGTAGCCGGATTATAAGCATCATAGTCAATACCATTGACAATTCCGACCAGATCTTCCTTACGGTATCGAAGCAACGCATCCAGCTTCTCCCCAAAATAATCTGTCTGGATCTCCTGTGCGTATGTCTCACTTACAGTAGTCACCTTATCCGCATAAGTAATTCCGCCTTTCAGCATATTACCACATCCTAAAGAGCCCATCTTGTCCTCTGTGAACAAATCAGAATGAAGTCCTGTCATATCCATAAGTCGGTCCATTCCTGTCATGCCCTGAAATCGTAAATTATGAATGGTCATGATCGTCTTCATATCCTTATAAAAATCCTGTCCAGCGAACAAAGTCTTTAAGAATACTGGAACCAGACCTGCCTGCCAGTCATGGCAGTGGATAATATCCGGTTGAAATCCGATCACTGGTAAAATTGCAAGAGCTGCTTTTGAAAAATAGCAGAACTTTTCAATATCCATCTGCATGTCACCGTATGGCTTATCTCCTGTAAAATAGAAGAGATTGTCAATAAAGTAGAAGATAACACCATCCACTTCCAATTCCTTTACGCCAACATACTGATATCTCCATGACAGATCCATCTGAAAGCTGGCTACATCCTTCATAGCATCTCGATACTTTGCATCAATACACATATAGTTAGGCAGAACGACTCTTACGTCATATTCAGCTTTATTAAAACTCTTCGGTAATGTTCCGACTACATCTGCCAATCCTCCTGTCTTAATAAAAGGAACACTTTCTGATGCTACAAATAATATTTTCTTCATACCTTTTCCTCCTACGTCATATGTATCTCTATTATATCATTGTACGCATGATAAAACAAATTGTTTATGCATGCATTCGATACTGTAAACGCAGCTTATCTGCGATCAATGCTATAAATTCTGAATTTGTTGGTTTTCCGCGGTCACCCTGTACAGAATACCCAAACATTTCTTCCAGTATTTCAATTCTCCCTCTGCTCCATGCCACCTCAATCGCATGACGAATTGCCCGTTCTACGCTGCTTGAAGTAGTTTTATATTTTTTTGCAATTGTCGGATATAATAATTTGGTAATATAATTCATCATATTTACATCCTGTATTGCCATGATAATCCCTTCTCTTATGTATTGATACCCCTTAATGTGTGCTGGAATGCCCAGTTCATGAATAATATTGGTTACATCCTGTTTCATATCATATTCACTATACTCCCTGGTGTATGTCTGTGTATCATCCACCATCCGAATCCGATTATGATAGATATTGCTGTCTTTTGGCCCTACAATCTGTTTGATTCGTTCACATACAATTCCATAATCGTACGGCTTCATCATATAATAAGCAACGCCCAGATTATTGGCACATTCAATCAAACTCTGTGTTCCAATAGAAGAAGTTACAATAAACTGTGGCATCTGTTCACTTTTCTGTATTACTTTTTCAATTACCCCAAACCCATCGATGACTGGCAGAATCACATCTAAAACCACTATATCCGGTTTATTCTCAATAATCATTTCATATGCAGACTTCCCATCATCTGCAAGTCCAATGACATCCATCTCCTTTGAAAGCATATTAGCCAATCCATCTAAATCTCTCGCATTGCTATCTGCAATAATCACCTTGAGTTCCTTATTCATCTTTCGTCCTCCCTTTCAAGACTATCCATTTTAATAAGTTAACACCAGCCATATTTTCGTGTCAAACAACCTTTTCTAACAGTTCTTTATATGGCTTCCATATTCCAATCGAATTTTGTCTGCAATTAATGCAACAAATTCTGAATTTGTCGGTTTTCCTTTCTCTGCATGAACGGTATACCCAAACAGCTCATTGATCGTATCCATCTTTCCTCTTCCCCATGCAACTTCTATGGCATGGCGAATCGCTCTCTCCACACGGCTTGGTGTAGTATGATATTTTTGTGCTATGGATGGATAAAGCTGTTTTGTAATAGAATTTAAGATATCCATATCCTGCCATCAGAATAGAGTCTCTAAGATACTGATATCCTTTAATATGAGCAGGCACACCAATTTCATGAATCATATTGGTTATGATCACTTCCAGATCATGCAGGGTAACCTCCTCCTTTTCTTTCGCAGAAATATAATTTCTTCCACCCTTTTCTTTTTTCTCTTTTGCCTGCTTTACTTTTCTTATCACAGAATAACTGTCAAACGGTTTTAAAATATAGTAGGAAGCACCCAGCTCAAATGCCTCTTCCGTTACATTTTCCTGTCCCATGGCAGTCAAAATAATAAATGCCGGTGGTTTTGTAATATCCTTATCATTGTTAATCCGTTCCATGACCCCAAGCCCATCCAGCTTCGGCATAATAATATCCAGAATAACCACATCCGGCTTCTGATTTTTGATCATTTCCACAGCCGCCACTCCATCTGTCGCATGACCTACAATTTGAATATCCTGATCTTTTTCAAACAGCTGGTCCATGATTTCTATCATCCTTGTATTATCATCAGCAATTCCTACATGAATCTTGCTCATTCTATGTCCTCCTTTTGTTTTATTCTGATTACTTGCTAATTATACAATTTTCTTATTTCCCCAAACAGATGGTATCGTTCGCAACTTCCTCCATATTTCTCCATTATTACCACTAATTTGATATTATGCTTCTTCTTCCTACACCTTCTATTCAAACTTTGTTGAAAAACTTTGAATTCATCTTTTCCTTTTTCTGAAAATGCTAAATTTCTTTACTTTTACAAAATATATAAATTGATTCATTTTTTTACATACTATATAATAGTATATAGAAACATTTAGGGTAGCTTGATTAAAGAGGAGGTATCTATATGGAGGAAAGAAAAATTCCGATCCGATCCAAAAAATGCAATTTGACACTCAAGGTGATTCCTGGACATTTTGCCACTCGTAACTCCCATATAAATTATTATATGGATATTACCACAATCAAGGTTCGTCAAAGTGAAGCTAAGACAGCCGCGGCCTGTCTGGTTCACGATTATAACCACGATATCGTCATTGATACCATTGTATGTTTGGATGGCACGGAAGTACTGGGGGCTTTTCTTGCTGAAAGATTAACAGATAGTGGATTCTATACTCGCAACCTGCATCATACGATCTATATTATCACACCAGAAGTAGATCAATTCGGTCAGCTCTTTTTCCGAAAGAATCTGGAACCCATGCTGAAAGAGAAAAACGTGATTCTTCTTATGTCTTCTGTTACAACCGGTATCACCATTAAGCAGAGTATGGAATGTATCAGCTTTTATGGAGGACATCTGCAGGGGATCTCATCCATCTTCAGTACCATTGACCATTATCAGGGGTTGCCGATCTATTCCATATTTACAAAATCGGACATTCCTGATTATCATACATATTCTCGTCACGACTGCCCATATTGTCAGAAAAATATACCAGTGGAAGCACTGGTTAATGGATATGGCTATTCCAAGCTTCCTACGAATTAAGAAAATGATGCCATACCTGATCATTTAAAGTTTAAAGAAACCTATGAATTTTTTGCTGATTCTAATTGACGACAATCCTTTCAGGATTTATAATAAAACGATATTCTATTTTATTACAAAGGAAGGAAAAGAGATGAAAAAATTATTATTGAAATGGAACAGCTTAGGGCTGATTACTAGAATCGTCATCGGATTAGTGATTGGTGCCATTTTGGGAATTACCTGTCCAAAAGCAACTGCCATTGCACTGTTCGGAGATATGTTCGTAGGTGCACTTCGTGCTGTTGCACCTATTTTGGTATTTGTATTAGTTATGAGCTCTCTTGCAAATTCAAAAGGAAATGCCGCTAAAAACATGAAAACCATCGTTGTTCTTTATATGACAACCACATTGATCGGTGCTTGTGTTGCTGTTATTGGAAGCTTTCTGTTCCCACAGACTCTGGTTCTTACCCAGGCTGCTACAGAAGTCACACCACCGAGTGGAATTGGCGAAGTATTAAAAAACCTTTTAATGAATATCGTATCCAATCCAATCAGTTCTCTTGGTGAAGCGAATTATATCGGTATTCTAACATGGGCCATTATCTTTGGAGCTGCCATGAAACATGCCTCCGAAAACAGTAAAAAATTCCTGCAGGATGTTTCTAATGCTGTAACACAGGCCGTTCATTGGATTATCTCCTGTGCACCATTCGGAATCATGGGCTTAGTATTTAATACTGTCTCTACCAATGGTCTTGCTATTTTTACTACATACGGAAAACTGCTGGCATTGCTGGTTGGCTGTATGTTATTTACTGTATTTGTTACCAACCCTGTGGTATCCTTCTTCTGCTTACGCAAGAACCCATACCCTCTGGTATTCAAATGTTTAAAAGAAAGTGGAATTACCGCATTCTTTACCAGAAGCTCTGCTGCTAATATTCCTATGAATATGGCTTTATGTGAACGTTTGGGATTGAATAAAGATAATTATTCTGTATCCATTCCATTGGGCGCAACGATCAATATGGATGGAGCTGCGATCACCATTACGGTTATGACATTAGCAACTGCACATACACTGGGCATTTCTGTGGATTTTCCTACAGCAGTGATCCTAAGTGTGCTTGCAACTGTTTCTGCCTGCGGTGCTTCCGGTGTTGCCGGCGGTTCCTTATTGTTGATTCCACTGGCATGTTCTTTATTTGGAATTCCTAACGACATTGCAATGCAGACCGTAGGTGTAGGTTTTATCATCGGGGTTATCCAAGATTCCGTTGAAACTGCATTAAACTCATCTTCTGACGTTGTTATGACAGCGACTGCAGAATTATATCAGAGAAGAAAAGCCGGCGAAGATATCGTATTAGTTCCAAAGAATTAATTGAAATCTGTGGAATAAGATGATCCAAAAGCTCCGCTGGCATAACAAAACCCAGAAAACCTGCATGAATATTGGTTCTCCCATATCCATGCAGATCTTCTGGATTTCTTTTTATTACATAAAAAATTTCGGATCAAAAAACTCGATCAGCCGGCTACTGCCCTTCCGATTTCTTTTTCCAACTGCTCTGCATCTGTATCCAATGCGATGGCTAATTCTCCTAAAAATACTCTCTTTGTATTGCGAAAGATTCGATCATCCAGTTCTGTCTGCCTTTTCCCCTGCTTGATCCGGGCCTTTCTCTTCTCAAACAATCCAGCCAGCAGCTCCATCATCTCCCCATAATTTCCATTGAAAATGGCTTCTTTATAGGTTCTTTCCCTCTCCCGGTCGTCAGAAATCCATCTTCCCTTTACCTTTGGAATTTCACTTATCATCTGTACAGCTTCATCCTTTGAAAGCGGCTTACGCATCTTTTTCTCACCATTTTCAACACTGACGTAAATTTCACTTCCTTTGTCATTTTCCGGCACTAATTTGTAATAAAGCTTTCCTTTTTCTCCAAAGTCTACTTCCGTTATGTCCTGAATCCTACAGGCACCCTGCATACCATAAATGACATATTCATTGATCTTATACAAAGCTTTCCCTCCTTTTCTACTATTTTATCACTGAAAAAGGAGGGAAAACAAAAACTTTTTTAATTTCAGCACTTTTACTAATCATACACCGGTTCTTCTTTGTGAATTACTGCCAAGAAAATCCGTTACTTTTCTTCCTCCAGCAATTTGCGCCCCATGAGAACTCCCATGGCAGATGCCATCATAAGCCCTCTGGTCCACCCGGAAGAATCTCCCAGACAATGAAGTCCTTTGATATTGGTATTTAAATTCTGGTCCATTTTCACCTTGTTCGAATAAAACTTTAATTCGGGGCTATATAATAAGGTCTCATCACTGGCAAATCCAGGAACCACCTCATCCAGCATTTTGATAAATTCGATGATATTTGTCATGGCCCGATACGGCATTGCTGCCGTAATATCACCGGCTACTGCATCTTTTAAGGTGGGCTGGATATTCGATTGGGATAATTCCTTCGCCCATGTCCGCTTTCCATCCAGAATATCACCATATCTCTGCACCAAGATATGACCCGCTCCCAGCATATTCGTCAGTTCCCCAACTTTTTGTGCATAAGCGATCGGCTGATTAAACGGTTCGGTAAAATTATGGCTGACTAAGATGGCCAGATTGGTATTGCTGCTCTTTAAATCCTTATAGCTATGTCCATTCACCACTGCCAGATAATTGTCATAGTTCTCCTGAGCCACAAAACCCCCCGGATTCTGGCAAAATGTACGAACCTTATTCTTCCATGGTTTTGGATATCCAATCAGCTTCCCTTCATAAAGAACCTTATTGATCAATTCCATAATCTCATTGCGACATTCTACCCTGACTCCAATATCTACCGTTCCGGGCTGATGAGCAATCCCATTCTCCGCACATACTTTCTCCAACCAATCTGCGCCTCTTCTTCCAGTTGCGATCACTATATGCTCACCTGTAATCGTCCTTTGTGTTGATCTTTCTTTGACGTAAACGCCACAGCATCTTCCATTTTCCAAAAGAATATTCTCACATTCTGATTCAAACAATATCTCTACGCCATGATCCAGCAAATAATCCTGAATATTCAGATACAATTGCTGTGCTTTCTCCGTTCCAAGATGACGAATCGGACAATCCACAAGCTTTAAACCTGCTTTGATCGCACGCTTTCGAATCAGCTTGATCTCATCACCTTCATAGATTCCTTCTACTTTCGTATCGGCTCCAAATTCCAGATAAATTTTATCCGTATAATCAATCAGTTCCTGCGCAAAATCTTCTCCTACTAGAGAGGGAAAATCTCCGCCGACTTCTCTAGATAAACTGAGCTTACCATCTGAAAATAGCTTAAAGAAAGTTTTCCGTCTGAGAATGCACCTGCTCCGGAAAAGCCTGTGGTAATGGCACAGTTTGGCTTACACTGAACACAATATCCCACTTCCGCTTTTGGACAATGTCTTCGGTCTACCGGCTTTCCCTTCTCGATCATTAAAATCTTCTTTCCAGACTGTTTTTTTATCAGTTCCAATGCAGTAAAAATTCCTGCCGGACCAGCACCTATAATGATCACATCATAATTCATACTGTTATCCTCCTTTTATTTGGAATCTTTTCCTTCCTCTTCTTTCTTCTTTTTTCTTTCAGCTTCGATACAATCCACCGCTATCACAATTGCCACAATGAGTACTGGATCCACTTTTTCTTTTATATCAATACAATACGTATCACCCCAGGAAACCCATTTTTCATGAATATCAGCAATCGTCTTTCTTCCATCCTTGATACTATAATTATGCTCCAAAATCCCGCCATCTATGACCCAATCTACTGGTTCTAATTTATATTTGGAAGAAATCAGCGTAATTTTCTCTTTTAACTCATAGTTTTCCCCATTTTCCAGTTCTATTTCATATTTTTCTAATATTTTCAAAAGTTTTTCCCTGATCAATCCCACTTCTTTACCCTTTTTATCGTAAATGTGAAGCTTATTGCCAAGAGAGATCCACTCTCCCTTAACCTTATATACTTCCTTTTTCTTCTCATCATAAATGGAAAATTTATCTCGCCAGGTAATGACTTTTTGCTTAATATATAATCTCATACCGTTCACCTTTTACCCTTCCAATAACTGCTTCGCCTGATTCAACCTGAAATAAAACTGAGGATAGAAATCCGCATTTGTATCATATGGCTTCATATAAAAACTCATGAGTACATATAGACTGGTATTCCGAATTTCTTCTTCATCAGAAATCGACAGAATATACTCTTCCATGCTTTTTAGAAAAGAATGCCATTCTCTTATAAATGTTTCGTATTCCTTTAATCTTGGAGTGTCGATCCATTTTTTAATCTTTACCTTTGATTTTGGTTCATGAGGACATTCATGAACCTGAAGAAAATATCGGAAATCCTTCCCTTCATAATATCGTCCCAGTGGGAACAGCCGACAAATGCCCGGCCGCCATGAATGAATACTACATCTTCCTTCCTGATTTAAAAAACCACAGTGGCCTGTCTCCTTTACCATTCGAATGTTTGGCAGTGTCAGATGATCTACTACATTCAGCTCTAGATACTCCTCCAGAAGCTGCTGAAATGACAGCTTCAGTCCTCCATTTAGTCGATAAATATCATATGGATCCAGAACAATAGAGCTTCCCATTCCCCGGCAACACTTCGAACAACCCTTACAGTCATGACAATCCGCCTTCACCATATCATTGCTTCCATATAATCTGCCGTCTGAAATCTCTTCAAGGCTTACATTTCGTTTCATACATCCATTCCTTTCTTTTCTTTCTCCATACAAATTTTATCACAAATCCCAGAGTAATGTTATATTAGAAAAGAAAAAAATATCTATTCCATATCAATAAAAGTAATATGAAATAGATATCTTATTTCTGTCTTTTTATTCGATTATTCTCTGATTACCTTAATCCAGCCTTCTGGAGCTTCGATATGTCCCATCTGGATTCCTGTTAAGGTATCGCGTAATTTCTTAATAGTTGGTCCCATCTCTTCCATTCCGCTAGGGAAGCAAATTTCTTTACCATGGTCTACAATCTTTCCAACCGGAGAGATAACTGCTGCAGTACCACAAAGACCACATTCTGCAAAATCTTTTACTTCATCAAAGTATACTTCTCTATGTTCTACTTCCATTCCAAGATATTTTTCAGCTACTACCATTAAAGAACGACGAGTAATAGAAGGCAAGATACTGTCGGACTTTGGTGTTACCAACTTACCATCTTTAGTAATGAAGATGAAGTTTGCTCCACCAGTTTCTTCTACCTTTGTTCTAGTAGCTGCATCTAAGTACATATTCTCATCATAGCCCTGATTATGAGCATCTACGATTGCATGTAAGCTCATAGCATAGTTTAATCCGGCTTTGATATGTCCTGTTCCATGAGGTGCGGCACGGTCAAAATCACAAACACGAATCGTGATTGGTTTTACACCACCTTTAAAATAAGGACCTACTGGTGTAACAAATACTCTAAACTGATATTCATCTGCTGGTTTTACACCGATAACTGGATTGCTTCCGAACATATATGGACGGATATATAAGGTAGCACCAGAACCATATGGTGGTACATAATCGATATTCGCTTCTACAGTTTTCACAACAGCTTCAATAAATTTATCTTCAGGGTATACCGGCATCTCTAATCTGCGACAAGAATCAGCCAGACGAGAAGCATTCAAATCAGGGCGGAAGCATACGACTTTTCCATCTTCTGTTGTATAAGCCTTCAAACCTTCAAAGACAGTCTGTGCATACTGTAATACACCTGCACATTCGCTGATCGTAACGGTAGAATCTCCTGTTAAAGTACCTTCATCCCAGGCACCATTTTTGAAATTTGATACAAATCTTTTTTCAGTTTCCATATAGCCAAATCCCAGATTTGACCAATCGATGTTTTTACTCATCTTTAATTCTTCCTTTCCTTTGGTATATTGACAGATCCTTTTCGGCTTTTATAGCACTACTCATCTGTCTCCACCAGTACATTTTATATTATGTACATATCTTTCACATGGACTTAGTTTACCACCAGATAAAGCATAGTGCAAGATGCAAGTAGTATTTTGCAAGTTATAAATGAAGATTTTTCATTTTTTACGTCACTCACTGTCATTTTATGCAGTTATTCATCCACCTGCTTTTTCTATATGCTGTCTCAGAAAGATTTTTTCCTATTCAATGGATCACATTTCCCAGATTTGCCAAAGCAGGATCGGATTTTGCAGCACAGCAGTATGAGCAAACCTAATGCAGACAACAGACATCCAGCCTTTTTTCCAGATGCTTTGTAGATTACCCAAACATGATGGCTTCCCTTTGAGAGCCTGCAGCCTACAAATCCCTGATTTTCCTTTTCCAGTTTCGTCTCTTTCCCATCTACTACAATCTGGAACTGCTCATCATAAGGGATCGAAGTAATCAGATACCCATTTTCCCCCATAACGATCTTACCATCCAGCACATGGCTGGTTCTTTTCTCTTTCGTATCCTGGATAAAAGTATACTGATTTTCCTTTTTCTTCGCCTGTAATGGAGCCAGATACATTTCTATATCTGTAACCTCATAATGTCCTTTTGAAAATGTCACCAACTCTTCTTTCTGTCCCTCTTCTATCGGAACTGCATAAGTAAACGTTTCATTTTCGTTATAATAGATGTAATGAGAAGCTGACAGTTTATTTTGAGAATCCCCGATTCGAATAGACATATCCTGTCCCCTTGTATGATTCTTTACATGAAATCTGACGAAAAGAATAGCATCTTCATCTGTCTTTGGAATCTGGATCTTTTTTGTTCCTTCCAGCTTTCCCTCAAAGGCGCTTTGATCCTTCACCTCTATTACCTTTCGGGAAAGTTCTTCTCTCACCACATGCCCATCTCTTCTTCCATCCGAAGCCACCGCATAATTTTGAAATACCAGTTGATTATATGGGAAGGAAAGTTCTTGATATGCCTGATCGGAAACCGTATCAGAAGTGCCATATGCCATGTCAAAAGCATTCGGATTCTGATATACATCCATGTTCTTTCCACTTAAGACCTTTTTGTACCCCGGTACCGGCTTTTTAGAGACCAGATATCTAACTCCCATTACATTACGAAAGATGGGATTTTCCGTCAGCCCTTCCATAAGCGTATTTCGGTTGGCCTTTTCCACATGAAAAATTTTTTCGCGAAATTCATCATAAGAAGCATTATAAGTGGAAGAATAGACAGAGGTCATCTTCTGTTGTGCCACAAAGATCCGGTTCAGATTACGAGTATTGGCAGTAACCGTATCATAATACTCCATCCGGTAATCTGCACGGTCCTTCTCTTTTATCTGCGTCATAAGCTGTGCGACCTCTTGGTCTTCCTCAAGGCTCAGTTCCTTCTCATCCATCGCTGAAGCCATCATCTGATTCCCAACCGCTCCAACGCACAGGGACAAGATGATAGCTGGTACGGTAACGATCAGGATATTTGCTCTTTTCCTTTTAAAATAAACGCAGATGCTTCCCAGTACAAGCAACAGATCTGCCACACCAAGAATACACATTTCTTTCATCCGGCTTGCAGTCAACACATAGATGAGCAAAAGTACACTGACGATATAAGTCTCTCCTGGTATCGTCTTCCTCTCTTTTAAGGATTGCAGCCATAATGCCATTGCAAAACAAAGCAATGGAAGAAATGGAATCAGTACCTTCTCACGGTTATATAAAAAGCCGTTTAGTGCATAGCTAACAAAGGGTATCATCAGCACCACCAAAAGGCTTATGTGCAACACCCTCCGTGACACTTTCTTCTGTGCGATTCCTGCGACAAGGGCAAAAAGGGCCAGCATCGTCACTCCCGTCCCATAATTATTATATAAAAGCCGAACCGGATCCCCAAACGGCAGCAAGAGTTCCAACAGATTTTCCACACTCTGCGCCTTCCCTCCCCGACCAGATACCAGGGCCATGGCCGTAGGTGCCAGAAAGAAGCCAGATAAAAGCACGCTTGTCAGCAGCACTGCCACATATCGGACTGCCTCTAGCAGCATGGACCAGACCTGCACCCTTTCTGTCCGGTCAAGATATGAATAAAGGGCATACAGACAAAGACAAAGAAATCCACCAATGCTGAAATAAAAGCTTGTCATAATCATCATCCAGGCGCCAACTATCAAAAGCCCTGCTTTGCGTTTTTCAAAATACCGATCTGTTCCCATCAATGCCAGACATAAAAATGGCATATAATTCACGAACATCACCTGCACATAGGAGTGATACAGAAGCGGGGATGCCAGCATAAATAACAAAGTGACAGAAATACAGACCTTTGGTTCCAGTTTCTTCCGAGAGATCCAGCGATAAAAGAGTAGCACCGAACTAAGAAAGGAAACTGCTCCCACCCCCATCATCCATGCATACATAGGAATCCATGGAAATGCATAAGATAACAGAATACATGGGTTTAACAGGCCGTAATAGGCAAAATTGTAGATGTTCTGCCCTCCTCCAATAGACGGGGCAAAATCCGGATACCATTCTCCCGTCTCATAAAAGAGCTTTCGAAAATAATCCGGAAAAACACTGTGCTGCATCAGCCAGTCAATATCAGAAGCGAAAAGATATCTTCCCTGAAGCATCAGATAAAAAGCTGCTGTTGCAATGCACACCAGCAGCAAGCCCAGGCAGATCCTTACATTCTTATTTCGATCCATATCATCTCTTCTCCTTATCCGTGCTCTCTTCCTTGACCAGATAAAGAGGTCTGTCTTTTGTCTCCAAATAGGTTCTGGACAGGTACTGGCCAATGATCCCCAGACACAGAAGCTGAATTCCGCTGATCATCAGGATGATACAAACAAGAGATGGCCATCCCTGCGTTGGATCACCCCAGAGAAACGTCCGGACCACGATCAGTATGATGAACAAAAATGCCGCAATACAGAAAAATGCCCCTATCCCAGATGCCAGATACAACGGCGATACGGAAAAACAGGTGATTCCCTGAATCGAATACAGGAGCAGTTTATAAAAAGACCATTTGGTCTCACCTGCCGCACGCTCAGTATTATGATATTCCAACCACTTTGTCTCAAATCCCACCCACTCAAAGATACCTTTAGAAAAGCGGTTGCGTTCGCTGATTTTAAGCACCGCATCGGTCATCCTCCTCGTCATCAGGCGGTAATCCCTGGCACCTCTTACAATGTTCACATCGGAGATCTTATTCATGACCCTGTAAAAACAGTCAGAGAAAAAAGAGCGGATCACTGGCTCTCCCTGACGGTCTATCCTCCTGGTCCCTACACAATCATACTCTCCATCCTCTAAAATATCATACATCTCAAGAAGCATCTCTGGTGGATCCTGAAGATCCGCATCCATCAGTCCTACATAATCTCCTTTTGCATGACTGAGTCCAGCATAAATAGCCGCTTCCTTTCCAAAATTTCTGGAAAAGGATATATATCTGCACCTCTGATCCTTTTCATGAAGTCTCTTTAAGATAGACAATGTTCCATCCCTGGAACCATCATCCACAAAGAACAATTCAAATTGAGTATCCTTCATTTTTTCCATAACACGATTCATCTCTTGGTAATACAATGGAAGAACTTCTTCTTCGTTAAAGCATGGAACGATAATACTGATCAATTTCATATCTGCAACTCCTCATCTGTTAATAAATAGTATTCCCCTCTTTTTTCATTCAAAACCGATGGTTTTTTCTGTGGATTTATGGTAACAGATGGAAATTTATTCAGCAATAGGTTTAAGAAAACCTTCAGAAAGGCTTAATGAATCTGTCGATTTCTTTTGACAGTCCTTTAACTTTGTAAGAATATCGTAAGAAAAAGTCTTTGACCTATAAACCAGAAAAGAATGCCGGCAATTCCTCCTGCCAGCACATCCTTTGGATAATGCACCCCTCCGATCACCCTGCTTGCAGCAATACATGCCCCAATCATAAAATAAAAAATACCAAACACTTTCGACAGTGACCAGATTACTCCCGCAATCAAAAAGGCAGAAAAAACATGCCTGCTTGGAAAGGATTTCCCTTTGGTATCTTTTTTGGTAATCGGATCAATCCTGAGCTCTTCATATGGTCTGGGCGCATCATAGACAGCTCGGAATACACTGAGCAGGCAGAAGGATACCAACGGAACCAGCACTGCCATAAAAAATTCCTGTCTTCTTGTAAGATAAAAGACCAGCAGCGCTATCGGATATGCCAGATATACCAATATTGTAAGTAAACGACTTCCTAATCTAAACATCTTCTCCCTCCTTTTTGTTCTTCGAAATGGATGTGATAGTCTCTCGTAGAATTGTTCATTCATATTCCTTCCTCCTTTCAGGCACATCATCCGCTTAAATTCCTGACAAAACCTTTATAAACAACAAACATAGTACGACCAGAATGATCGGTCTTACAACCCTGCTTCCATTCTTTAATACCATTCCAGCCCCAAGATAGTGACCCGCAATACTAAATACAGATGCTGCCAGTCCCAACATAATCCATACCTGACCGTGAAGCAGGAAGGTAACCAAAGCTGCTAAATTTGACGTTAAATTCAGCAGCTTTGTATTCACTGCAGCCTCCATCGTCGTCATCTTTGCAAAACTCATAAAGATAATAATATAGAAGGTTCCCGTTCCCGGTCCATAAAATCCATCATACAACCCGATCAGCACTGCCGCCATCCAGGCAATGATCAACTGCCGTCTTCTGCTGCAGCTTCCCTCTGTTCCCGAGGAAAGTGCATCCTTTCGAATAACAAAAAACGCAGTTATGGGAAGAATGACTAACAATACAGCTTTTAATACAGACTCCTGAATCAGCATGCTCAATCTGGCTCCCATGGAAGAACCCATATACGCCAGAAAAATAGCCGGAACAGCCAATAAAAAATCCACTTTCGAATGTAAACACAGCCGAATAGTAGAAATCAAAGTCCCCGTCGCTGAAGACAATTTATTCGTGGCAACGGCTGCATGCATGGGAACCCCTGCAAGGATATAAGCTGGAAGGGAAATCAGTCCTCCGCCCCCTCCAATGGCGTCCACAAACCCTGCTAAAAACACAAGGGGACACACAATTAAAAATGTCGAATATTCCATAATCTATCTCCTAATCTTTTTCTCTCAAACTAAGCTCTTTGGCAATATTCTGCGCATCTGGATATACATGGGACAAAGAAATCCCCATGATATCCAGTTCATATGCCAACTGCTCCTTTACCTCTCCCGGAATAATGATTTTCCGAATCAAGCCTTCTTCTTTAATATCCTCCAGGCGCCGATTGGTATTATGAAGCGTAAACGCAGACTGTTGGACATAAATCCGCATATCGTGTTCAATAGGATAACAGGCCAAAATACGGTCAATGACCGCCGGATTCTCTGGTACATACTCCTTTTTAAATGCCGGTCGAATCATCTGGAGAGCAGTGTGAGAATCAATGGAATATAAATAATCCTGGAATCCTTCCTCTGCATTTAATCGGGAAGGAGATAAAATCCAGATACAGGCATCTCGATCACTTTTTCTTTTCCAATCCTCCACTGCAAAATATGCCGCGATCAACGGCGAACGGCTCCAATCCAGCAATCTGGTTGGAAGCCCATAATGGCGCATGATCGACAGCCATGCTGAATAATTGCGAAAATCCGGCTTGTCCCGTAATGTAACACTGGCTTTCATATAAAAATCATTGGCCAGATACTGCTCTCGTCCAAGATATGGCACTCTCTGCACTGATGGAATCAATGGCCAGTTTTTATTCCCATGCCCACGATACCAGTAAATTTCATTTTCCTCAATCTTTTCTATGACCTCAACCAGGTCCCCCAAATTACAAATGGTATACATTTCTCCCATATATCGTACCCCTCTTTTCATTTTCGTCTAACGATTCTTATTCAACACTTTTCTTTCTGGAATTACAAAGATAAACAACAGAGAACTGATGAATAAGAAAAATGGATAATACAGCTTTGGAATGATTTCAAAGGCTGAAATCTGACATCCCATCGTTACTGCTGCACTTACTGCATATAACATCTGAGCTCCATAAGGCAAAATTCCCTGAAATATACAACTAAAAGTATCCAGAATGGAAGCACTTTTTCTTGGAGAAATATCGTATTCCTTTGCCATTTCTCTGGCAATTTCACCAGTCATAACAATAGCCACGGTATTATTGGCTGTCGCTATATCCATCACCCCTACCAGTAGCCCCATTCCAAACTGTCCACCTTTCTTACCACGAAATATCTTCTTAATCCCATATAACAGGGCATCAAATCCACCATACTCTTTCATCAAGCCACACAGGGCAGAAACCAAAATAGCCACCATAGAAGTCTCAAACATCCCAGAGGCACCATTTCCCATATTAGATAAGAGCTGCAATGGTGTCAGCGCTCCAGTAGCTGTCATAATAATAGCTCCCGTTACAATTCCAACGAATAAAATCAAAAAGACATTCATTCCGGCAATTCCACCAATTAGTACAAGAATATAGGGAATAATCTGGATCAATGAATAGGAATCCCTTACAACTCCATGCTGCTCTACTCCGGCAGATATCATCAATATGACCACGACCGAAACCAGCGCTGCCGGAAATGCAATATGAAAATTCTCCCTGAATTTATCCTTCATGGCACACCCCTGTGTATTACAGGCTGCAATGGTCGTATCAGAAATCAAAGACAGATTATCTCCAAACATCGCTCCTCCCATTACAGAACCGATGCATAATGCTGGTGAAAATCCGGTAATATTGGCAACAGAAACGGCAATTGGTACGATCAGCGCAATGGTTCCAGTAGAAGTTCCCATCGCTGTTGAGATAAAGCATGCGACTATAAAAAGAACTGCCGGTGCAAACCGCATTGGTACCAAAGACAGCATAAAATAAGCAACACTCTGCGCACCGCCCCTTCCAACAACACCTACAAAAATACCAGCTGTCATAAAAATCAAAATCATCGTAATAATATTTTTATCACTTAAGCTCTTTCCCATAATTTCCAGCTTCTCATCAAAAGAAACCTTTCGATTCTGCATACATGCCACAAAGATAGCAGCCATAAATGCGACAACAATGGGAATGTGGTAAAATCCCATTTCAATCTTTAATACATACTCAAACACAATTCCCAACCCCAGGTATAAGACTAAAAACACACCAATTGGAAGCAATGCTAAAACATTTCCCTTCTTTTCTTTCATCAATTTCATCCTTTCTCCTGTTTTTTCATAAATATCTCAAAATAGTATTTTATCATCTCTTTTTTCTTGGAACAACCTATATTTTTGTGTAAAATAAGATTATCTTATCTTGTCATCGGCCAAGCCGACTGACACTAATGAAAGGAGCTACATGAAACAGATATTATTATTAACCACCGGTGGAACCATTGCCTCCGTAGAATCGGAACATGGCCTGATCCCAGGCATGGACAGTGCTGCTTTACTTTCTGATGTCCCAGAAATCTCAAACCTCTGTCAACTTACCACACGAGCCATCTTAAATCTGGACAGTTCTAATCTTCAGCCCAAAGACTGGCAGATCATCGCCAATGAAGTTTTTGCTTCTCTTTCTGACTATGATGGAATTGTAATCACCCATGGAACCGACACAATGGCTTATACAGCTTCTGCCTTATTCTATATGCTAAAGGGACTTCATAAACCAGTGATCCTTACCGGATCCCAGCTCCCTATGAAATCCCCGGGAACCGATGCGAAAAAAAACCTGATCGACGCCATCCGTACCGCTATTACAGGACGACCCGGAATCTTTGTCGTCTTTCATTCTAGAATTCTGGATGGACCAAAGGTTTCCAAAATCGATTCTTTTGATTTTAATGCCTATGATGCTGTAGATAAAAGCCCCGACCTTGGAGTTATTCAAGATGGACAGGTTCTGTTCTCCTCACCTGACTTCCAAAAGCCTTCCAGTTCTTGTGTTCTATCTGATCAATTATGTAATAACGTAGTTATATTTCAGATTTTTCCCGGCTTTTCCAAGGATTTTCTCATTCAAGCCATCGATGCTGGCGTTCAAGGTATCATCCTCAGAGGCTATGGAAGTGGAAATGTCCCCGGTAAAGGAAACAGCCTGCTCCCAGCTCTCCACTATGCAAAAGAAAAAAGGATTCCCGTTATCTTGGGAACCCAATGTACTTATGGAGGCTGTAGCAGCACTTATGAAACCGGAAGTCTTGCTCTGGATGCTGGTGCTCTGTCAGCCGGCTCTCTTTCCATCGAGCATGCACTTGTCCGCCTCATGTATCTTCTCGGTCAAACAAAGGATTATGACCAGATCTGTCGTTTGTGGGAACAATATTAAAAGCATTTATCACAAAAGAAGCTGCTTCAATCCAAAGTAGATGAAAGCAGCTTCTTTTTTGGTCCTTCATTTATGAATCCTGTTCTTCTTTCTGTATCCGATTCCGGATCTCCTGCATTTTATAATCCAACTGGGCACTGATTCTGGCACATTCCTCTAATTCCTCTGCCAGTCTTACTGCCTCTTCCGGTTTTATATTCTTCTTATAACGAAGCTTGTGCTCCAGACTTGCCCAAAAATCCATAGCAATAGTACGAAGCTGGATTTCCACCTTCATAGGCCGCTTCTCGTTCTGAAGAAAGATCGGCACTTCTACGATCAGGTGCAGACTTCGATAACCACTTTCTTTTGGATTCTGAATATAGTCTTTTTTCTGAATCAACAAAATGTCGTCCTGCTCCAACAGACAGTCTGCCAGCAGATAAATATCCTCAGGGAAGGAACATACAACCCTGACCCCGGCAACGTCTCGAATATTTTCTTCAATGGATTCCACCGTTAACGGAAGGTTCTTTTTCTTTAGCTTTTTCATGATTCCTTCCTGAGATTTTAATCTGGTCTTAATAGTTTCAATAGGATTTCGATCATACTGAAGAGAAAACTGCTCATTTAACACCTTAAATTTGGTCTCAATCTCCATAATCGCACAGCGATAGTATGCCATCAAGCTCTGATATGGCAGAGTATTTTCCTTCATAAATTCCATAAATTCATCATTGATGATCGTATTACGAATAAACTTATCCGTCACCTGATTCACCCAGTGCTCCAGTGCCATCTTACCTTGTTTTTCCACGAACAACATCTCCTTTCTTCTAATTATTACTTTTCCATTAATATTATCTAAATTTTATTAACATTGCCTCATTTCATTTGAATCTCTCTGTCTCCCATGTTAAACTTAAATCAAAGAATACACTGGGGTGATAGATTCCCAGATGAGGGGGCTTGCATATATGACTAAAAAAAGTTATCGATTATCTTGTTTACTATTAACTGTTCTTTTTATGATCAGCATGATGTCTGTATCCGTGTTTGCAACAGGAAAGAAATCCAAGTTTACTGCTCATAAGCAGGCAACACGTACAACATCTACTGTCAAACAAAAGAAAATATCTGCCACCACTATCAGACACATCAAGAAGGATGTGCAATCTGCTGTCACGTATGATAAGAAGTCTTTGAAAGACGGCGACTGGTTCCAGATGGATACGAAAGATGCCAAAGATCTGGTAATCTCTCTTACCCATACTGAAGATTTAACATCTGTTTCCTATAAATCCAGCGAAAGCCGTGTCCTTGATCTGGATGGAACCTTTACAAAGTCATCTGAACATACTGCGGTTACGCTTCCTATCAAAGCTGCTGATTCTGGTAAGACAGATCTTATCATTCATTTTTATACGGTAGATATTTCTGATGCACAGAACAAGGATACAAAACCGGTTTCTACCATTACCTTGCATGGGACGACCGGTTCCATTGCAGCAGATTATTCCAAAGTGGATGCTGCAATCTCCAGAATTCCGGAAGATTTATCTCTCTATACAGAAGAGAGTGTTCAGGAATTAAAGCAAGCTCAGGAAGCAGTAGACCGAAACCTTACCGTTAATGAACAGGATACTGTAGACGGTTATGCAGAAGCAATTACAAAAGCCATCGATCAGCTAAAATATAAACCAGCAGATTACTCTAAAGTTAACGCTGCCATTGCCAAAGCAGAGAAACTGGACCCAGACGACTATCAGAATTTTGATGTTGTAACCAAAGCCATCTCTGCTGTGCAACGGGATAAGAATATCACCGAGCAGGATCAGGTTGATGTTATGGCTGCCAATATTGAGAAAGCCATTGCTTCTCTGATAAAAAAGGATTCTGGCAAAACAGAAGATCCAAAAATTACTGGTGGA
>OBLI01001468.1_pt1 | contig 22912 bp, 16 predicted proteins | sample 1519701 | NCBI WGS metagenome assembly OBLI01 (sample SAMEA3663005, study PRJEB22513) | pig gut metagenome | biome: pig gut; feature: pig-associated habitat; material: faeces | place: France | collected 2012
TTTGTCTCCTGCTCTCGTTTTTACTGCCCTCCCGCACCGCCTATCATGCCATCCGGCAGACACCGGCCCCTGCTCCGGGCTCCATCCGCTCTACACATACACCAGAGAGACATGACCTTGCCTGCATGGGGGTGTGAAAGAAGCAACTGACTCACCCTCATCCTAATCATCCCTATACTCTCATATCTGGCAATATGATTTCCGGTAAACAATATTTTCTTGGGTGTTTATCTTTATTTAGAAGAGAATTTCGTAATTTTGCACACATACCCAAACAAGCAACCAGGCTTTATCATTTATAGAGGAAGCCAATCATTAACAAGAATCATTCTGCACAACTACTATAACATGAAGACAATGTACCGCGAAGAAGCCATAGCGCTTGGTATGGATGTGCACGATACCATTCATTCGATGAAGCGCCGCAGTCCGAGGCATGACTACCACAAGAAAGGCAATTACATGGTGACGCTTGTGATAGAAGGCCATGTGCCATTGCTCGGTGAGGTGAAAGGGAATGCTGATGCTCCCCTTGACTCCCCTGACGCTCCCCACGTAGAGTATTCAGAGTTAGGGGAGGCCATCCTGAGAGACGAGATAGGAAAAATCAGCCAGGTCTTCCCTCAGGTGGAGGTGTGGAAGGTCTGCATAATGCCTGACCACATCCACATGATTATCAGAGTAAAGGATGACCTGCCTGCGAGGAAGCATGTGGGAAGGGTTGTGGCAGGCTTCAAACATGGCTGCAACAAAGCCTATTGGCGGATATTCGGCATGGACGAGCCTCCACGCCAAGGCTTGTTTGAGAAGGGCTACGATGACAAGATTCTGATGCATGAGGGGCAGTTGGACAACTGGAAGGCTTACCTTGACGATAACCCTCGCCGCCTGCTCCTGAAGCGTCAGCATCCCCAGTACTTCACCGTGCTCTCCGGCATGGAGGTGGCAGGCCGCAGTTGCCAGATTGTTGGCAACAGGTTCCTGCTTGACATTCCCGACAAGATGGCGGTCATTGTGCACCGCCGCAACACGGATGAGGAGAACGCCCGTCTGCGGGACGAGTGGCTGGCATGTGGAGAGCGTGGTGGGGTATTGGTGAGTGCGGCCATCTCTCCAAAGGAGAAGGATGTGCTGCGTGAGGCGATGAGTCGCGGTTACCGCATCATCCTCTTGAGCGAGAGCGGGTTCCCGGAGTTCTATAAGCCCGCAGGTGAGGCCTTTGACGCTTGTGCTGAAGGCCTGCTTCTGCAGATAAGCCCTTGGGAGTCTCACATGGAGCAGAGGACCATAACCCGCTCCCAGTGTCTTGAGCTCATCGCTATGGCAGAAAGGATTGCAGGCGGTGAGGAGCGGACAGCATGAACGCCAAGCGGAAAACCGCGAACGCCAAGCGGAAAACTGCGAACGCCAAGCGGAAAACCGCTTGGAACGGGGGTTCTTTTTACCCCTAAGCGACCGTTCATTGCAGGCGGTGAGGAGCGGACAGCATGAACGCCAAGCGGAAAACCGCGAACGCCAAGCGAAAAACCGCTTGGAACGGGGGTTCTTTTTACCCCAAAGCCACCGCTCGCGACAGTCTCGCTGTCGCCCCCAACAGACGGCAAGACAGGACGCGCTTGGCACAGCACCTCAGCCCTATCCACAACAGCCCGCAGGGCAGAAAGATGCCTTTTTCGGATTTAAATTTGGTGGAACGGAGAAAAATAACTACTTTTGCAGACAACATAATCATACAGAGAACATAACACAACAGACAATAATGAAAACAAAACTCTTCTCTGCCATCGGCATCACGCTTATGGCAGCCATGATGACAGCCTGCAAAGGGGAGAAATTCAACGTTGAGGGCGAGATAACAAACGCCGCCGACTCGACGCTTTATTTTGAGAACATATCCCTCGAAGGCCCTGTCACAGTCGATTCGATAAAGCTCACCTCAGACGGCAAATTCTCCTTCTCAGCCGACAAAGCCGACGCTCCCGAGTTCTACCGCCTGCGCATAGCAGGACAGATAATAAATATCTCAGCCGACTCTACCGAGACTGTCACAGTGAAGGCTAAGTACCCCGAGATGGCATGGAAATACGAGGTCAGCGGCTCAGAGAACTGCAAGAAGATACAGGAGCTGGCATACAAGCAGATAGAGCTGCAGAACAGATGCATCGCCATAGACCGCAACCCGAGCCTCAGCATGCGTAACGCCAGCGACTCGATAGAGAGAATCATCGAGGCGTACAAGCGCGATATCAGGGAGAACTACATCATACGTGAGCCTATGAAGGCATACGCATACTTCGCTCTGTTCCAGGCCATCGGCTCACGACTCATATTCAACCCTCGCGAGAACCGTGACGACATAAAGATGTTCGCGGCCGTGGCGACATCATGGGACACATTCTACCCTAACGCCGAGCGCGGCAAGAACCTCCACAACATAGCCATTGAGGGAATGAAGACCGTGCGCATCGTCGACAACAACAACCGCGGCTTGCAGGTGGAGGCAAGCAAGGTGAAGGAGACAAACAGCATAGACCTCAGCCTCATAGACAACAAGGGCAACGAGCGGAATCTCTCAAGCCTCAAGGGGAAGGTGGTCATCCTCGACTTCCACTCGTTTGAGGGAGAGGGCTCGGCACAGCGTATCATGACACTGCGCTCGCTGTATAACAAATACCACGCCCAGGGACTGGAGATATACCAGGTGGGAATGGGCACTAACGAGCATTTCTGGAAGACATCCGTGGCTGCGCTGCCATGGGTCTGCGTCTATGACAAGAATGGCACATCGGCCGTCATGTACAACGTGCAGAGCATACCGACATTCTTCATCCTCGACAGAGAAGGCACTCCTGTGAAGAGGGACGTGCAGGTGAAAGACATAGACAAGGAGATACAGAGCCTGCTGTAAAGACAAGCAACATTATAAAGGGATGACAGCCACAAACTGAAAGCCCAACGCTCCGGAGCAAGAGACTGACCGCCCAGAAGCGCGGACAGGCCCCATGCTCCGGAGCTTTTTTATAAACCATAAGGTGGTATCCTCCGGGGCATCCGGAGACTCCGGAGGATCCGGAACATCCGGGCCATCCAGATAATCCGGAAGCCCCGGACAACCCGCCCCCCCAAAAAAACCTCCCACAACCATGCGACAACGCATCATAAACCTCATCCGCACATGGAAGCTCCCTGTCTCCATGCTCTGCGGCATCATCCTCTACTATATCCTTGAGGCATCCGTATCGTCAGGGACAGAGGGCGCGCTGTACGGCGTCATATCCCACATCATACAGCCGCTGCTCATCTTCGCCATGCTGACACTCTCTTTCCTGAAAGTCCGTCTCCACGACCTCAAGCCCCACCGCTGGCATGTCGTCGTGCTCATGCTCCAGGCCCTCATCTTCGCCCTCTGCGCCATCCTGGCGCTCATGGCAGGCAATGCGGGATTCCCCCGCCTGAAGATAATCCTTGAGGGAGCCATGCTCTGCTTCATATGCCCCACAGCGACAGCGAGCGCCGTCATAGTGCAGAAGCTGGGAGGGTCGCTGAGTGGTATAGTGACATACATCGTCGTCTGCAACACCATGGTGGCTGTCGTCGCCCCGGCATTCCTCACCCTTGTCGAGCCACACGCGGGGATGGACTTCATGTCTGAGCTCTTCCTCATCATGGGCAAGGTCTTCCCCCTCCTGCTCTGCCCGCTCTTCCTCGCCGTCATGATACAGCACTACGCCCCGCGTCTCCGTGACCGCCTCCTCGCCATCCCCGACATGGCGTTCTACCTCTGGCTCGTGGCCCTCGCCCTCGCCATCACCGTCACCGTGCGCACCATAGCCAACAGCGACATAGCGCCACAGACACTCGCCGGACTCGCCGCCGTGAGCCTCGCCAGCTGCATCATGCAGTTCTGGATGGGACGGAGAACAGGAATGCGTCTCGTGCAGCCGACAAAGGCCCCCGACGAGTGGAAGAGACACAAGTATGACCCCGCGACATACACCACAGCCAAGGAACGCTCGGCCATCACAGCAGGACAGGCCATGGGACAGAAGAACACCGTCTTCGCCATCTGGATGGGACTGATGTTCCTCGACCCCGTCACGAGCGTGACAGGCGGATTCTACAGCATCTGGCACAATATAGTCAACTCATGGCAGCTATACAAGAAGAACAAGGCATGAGAGGCTGACAGCAGAACAGCCAGACAGCAACAATAGAGACAAAGGGCGGCAACAGCAGAGGAAAAGGACAGCACGAGAGGGGCGGAGCGGCTCCATGAGAAACGGGCGGAGGCAACACGGGCAAAGCTCTTGTCACAACGTCAAAGCGAGAATTGATACTGTTTGAGCCTCCAATACAATACCAATGGGCGGCTCATGCAGTATGAATGGGCAGCCCAAAAGCACTGGTTACGGGAAAGGGACTCTGCCCAGCGCCACACACCGCGCACACGACACCCTAAATATTTTCTCACCCTGAGGTTTTACCGGACAGCACCAGCGCCGCACACCGCGCACACGACACCCCACGGCGGGGACAACGGCAAGAAAGAAAATGTCACAATAATTTAACACACACGATGACACAAAAATGAAACAAATCCATTAACTTTGCATCCGTAACATAATCATAACGAAGACAGGGAGAAAAGCCACACGGCCCCGCGGCAGCAAAGCAGCCGGCAGACCCTCTCCCAGCCAAAAACGAGAAAACCATCATGGAGAAGACAAAAAGCAGAATACTTGTCGTCGACGACGAGCAGGACCTTTGTGACATCTTGCAGTATAACCTTGAGACGGAGGGATATATCGCCGATACCGCAAACTCGGCTGAGGAGGCCCTGCTGCTGCCACTGACAGACTATGACCTCATCCTTCTCGATGTCATGATGGGCGAGATGTCTGGATTCCAGATGGCACGCCGGCTGAAATCGGACGCCGCGACAGCCTGCATCCCGATAATCTTCATCACAGCCCTCGACAGCGAGGACCACACCGTACGCGGACTCGACATCGGCGCCGATGACTATATCGCCAAGCCGCTGAGCATGAAGGAGGTCATGGCGAGGGTGAAAGCCGTGCTGAGAAGGACACAACACATAGAGGAACAGAACGAGGATGAATGCATAGTATACGACAGGATGCGCATCGACGACAACTCTAAGACCGTCACAATAGACGGGAAAGACATACAGCTGACAAAGATAGAGTACAAGATCCTGGCGCTACTCGTGCAGCACTCAGGCAAAGTCTTCTCGCGCGAAGACCTCCTCAGACGCTGCTGGCCGACAGACACCTATGTCCTCGACCGTACCGTTGATGTCAACATAACACGCCTGAGGAAGAAGATTGGCGAGTACGGCAAACAGCTAAAGACACGATTCGGATATGGATACACATTCGAGAAATGACATAACGGCAAGACCATACAACAGCCACGACGGGAGTATAGAGAAAGAATGGAGACAGGCCGCGCGCCGGAAAGGTTTCTCACGACACTTCACACAGAACCTTTTCCTGAGCGTAGGGAGCGTCTTCCTCATCTTTGTGCTCTCTTTCTGTATATACCAGTACCGCCGCGAGAAGGAGTTCAAGACAGATATCATGCACTCCAGGCTCCAGATGTACATATACGAGATGAGACAGACCCTGGGGCAGAAGATGACCGACGACAAGGCATTCAGGGCATACATAGCATCGCACAACATACAGGGGCTGCGCGTCACCGTGACCGACCGCCACGGCAATGTCATCATCGACAGCAGCGAGAAGGACGTCTCACGGATGGCAAACCACAGCACACGCCACGAGATACGTGAGGCTCTCAGACACGGCAACGGATATGACATAAAGCGACTCTCCGCCTCCACACACGAGACATACTTCTACTCGGCGGCACTGACAGGGCCATACGTCGTGAGAGTGGCCGTACCATACTCGGCAGAGCTGACACGCTCGCTGCAGATAGACCACTCATATATATGGTACGCGCTCGCCGTCAGCATAATACTCGTCATCATACTCTACCGCTACACACAGCGCATAGGAAGCCACATAGGCTATCTTAGAGAGTTCGCCGTGATGGCCGAGAACGGCGAGGCGCTCGACCACGAGCTGGAGCGCCGCCTGCCCGACGACGAGCTCGGAGACATATCGCACACCATCATAACACTCTACTGGAAACTGAGACACAGCGAGGAGGAGAAGATACGCATAAAGAGACAGCTCACACAGAACGCCGCTCACGAGCTGAAGACACCGGCGGCAAGCATACACGGATACCTCGAGAGCATCCTCTCCCACCCCGACATGCCACAGGAGAAACGCCAGCACTTCCTGGAGAGATGCTACGCACAGAGCGAGCGCATGACAAAGCTGCTGCTCGACATGGCAGCGCTGACAAAACTCGACAACATAGACACCACCAGCACAGCGCCAGCCGCCGACAACGTCATGGCCATGCAGGATGTCAATGTCTGCAACATCATACACTCAGCACTCGACGACACAGCCCTGCAGCTCAGCGAGAAAGGCATAAGGGTGAGGACAACACTCCCCGACGAGGTAATGATGACAGCCGACCCAAGCCTCCTCTACAGCATATTCCGCAATCTCATAGACAACGCCATAGCATACGCCACAGGAGCCGACACTCTGACAATAAAGGCTTGGAAAGACCTGGCTGGAGCAGAAATCCAGACAACAAGGGGGGCTTGGAAAGACCTGGCCGGAACCTCTGACAACAGCACAGCGCAACACGGCGAGAGCATGGCATACCGCGGCACAGAGCAGAACGAGGAAGGGACAATGTACAACTTCCTCGTCAGCGACAACGGGCAGGGCGTAGAGCCACAGCATCTGAAGCATATCTTCGAGCGTTTCTACCGTGTCGACAAAGGCCGCTCGCGCAAGCTCGGAGGGACAGGCCTCGGACTCGCCATAGTGAAGAACGCCGTCACCGTATACGGAGGAACATGCCGCGCGGAGACAACACCAGGCGGAGGACTGACAATAAGGTTCTCGCTGAGGACAAAAGCATAAACCAGCCCGGAACAACCGGAAACTCCGGAAACTCCGGAAGAACCGGAAGCCCCGGATAACCCCGGATAACCCGGACAATCCGGACAATCCGGAGCCTCCGGAGCCTCCGGATAACCCAGACCAACCAGACCATCCATCTCTCCATACTCAACAAAAAAGCATGGGGAGATGGATTTATGTTTAGAAATAATTTGCAGACAAGAAATAAATCATTACCTTTGCAGCTGGCATTGGCATGATGTGATATCACGCCATACGCACATCAACACAGAAAGAAACCAATCAACAACGTATATCATTAATCTAAAAAGCAATCACACATGAAAAAATCTTTACTCCTTACATTCGTCATGCTGCTATCATCAGTATGCCTCATGGCACAGAACCTGAAAGGCGGGCTGACCAATGTGACAACACTCAAGAAGCCAGGCGCCATCACACGCGCACTGACCGACAAGTACCCCTGGGGCTACTACGAGGGCGGAGAGGCAGGCACGTTGGTGGGTCCAGGAACAACATCCACCTACGACATCTGCATCTATGTCCCAGGCGACAAGCAGTTCTCAGGAGCCACATTAGCCGGATTAGCATTCCCAATGATGGTCAACGACACCAAGCAGGTAACAGTATGGGTTAGGAACACGCTGCAGGGAAACAACATCTACCAGGAGACTGCGAAAAACCTAACCTACAATGACTTCAACATCATAGAGTTCAAGCAGCCCGTCAGCATACCAGCCGAGGGAGCATACATCGGATTCACAGTAAAGACAGCACAGGATGCAGCAACAATTGCTACTAAGCAGGAATCCGTCCCAGGACAGACATTCATCATTGTCAACGGATACGTCTATGACGCCTCATCCTTCGGCTACGGCCCCGTCGCCGTCCTCGCCATCGTCAGCAATATCGACCTCCAGCCGTCAGCATGGCTCACACCAGACAAGTCATACCTCGTCTCGAAGGCAGGAAAGAAGTGCGAGATGGACGCCGTAGTGACAATAGGTTCGCCAGAGGAGATAACATCATTCACTATCGAAGTGGACAACGGAGAGAAGAAAGAGACAGTTGACTGCACATTCGACGGGAAGCTCCAGGCCCTCCGCACAGACATACCGTTCAGCTTCACATACACCGCGCCATCGTCAGTGACAACAAACAACGCGCTGAAAGTCAAGGTGACGAAAATCAACAACGCCGCAAACACCGCCAAGGACGCTGAGCTCAAAATGCCGCTCATGACAGTCAGCCGCGAGTCTGTACGCCATAACGTAGGCGAGATAATAGCCTCATCAACCAATGGAAACTCTCCGCTCGGATGGGCAGGAAACGAGGAGGCAAGAGAGCTGTACAAGGAAAAATATATCGGAGTAGTGCTACACCAGAGCGATGTCAACGACCCGATGTACATAGCCCCCAGCAAATACTTCAAGCACGGCGGCGAGACACAAGGCATTGGATTCTTCTTGCTCAACAGACAGTACATGGACGAGGGTGACATAATATGCGCGTATCTCGACGAGGTGGCCGACGAGCTGCCTTTAGCCGACATAACAGCAAAGGCAATGTGGACATCTGACGACAAGACAGCTGTAAGAATAACATCTGACGTCACAGCCCTGACAAACGAGATAGGCAACATGAAGGTCAGCTATGTGCTGACAGCCGACGAGCTCAAGAACGTCAGCCCCACATGGAGCCAGACCAACGGCCTTAGCAACATAAAACAGTCAGAAGACTACAGCCAATGGCTTAACATGTTCCTCAATGGCGGAAAATACGGCACAGCAGCAGTAAGGAACATGCCTAACAACGATGTCGTCATAGCAACATCATACGACAACTACCTCACCACAGTGCCAACAATAGCAGCGATGAACGACGGCAGCACAGCATCAACCAACGCCACACTCGAGCTTCCGACAACATCAGCACTGAAGACCGTCCTCGCCACAGCGAAGAAGAACAACAACATCCACGCCGTAGCGATAGTAGAGGATGAACGTGGCGTAATCATCAACGCCGTGAAGGTGGACATCAGCGACTATGACCCGACTGGCATAGAGACTGTCATAACAACTGCCGACAAGAGCGTAGAGAAGACATACACCATCGACGGACGCGAGACAACAGCTGCCGCACACGGCATACTCATACAGCGCCTGTCAGACGGCACAACACGCAAGATAATGAAGAGATAAGCCTGACACAGCCCGTCAGACAACAAGATAAGCATCTGAGACTGTCAATACAGACCGACACCTCAGACAAGGCAGACACCAGTAAAAGGCTGCTCCGCAATGCCGGGGCAGCCTTTTTTCTGATGAATTATTACTGTCCGGGAATACCCAGAATAAGTAACGATAGGTATACCTGGGGCAGCCGATGTTGCAATCTATGTCAAAAAACATGTCCATGCTCCGCGTCTCGAAGATACGTGACTGTTAGAAAAGGATGGTAAGCAGGGAGCCATGAGCTTGTTATTATCCACAGCCCAAGAGGGGCGAGACCGTTAGAAACCCCACCTGAAAACGAAGGAACGGAGTGACTGAGTGGTAAGGTGGGGGATAAATGACCAAGTATAATAAAGCCCTGGAGGGGCGACACACGCCCATAGACTCAAGGAGAGACAAATAGATAGACAAATAGATAGACGATAGATGTGGACGTGTGTCGCCTCTTCTGTGCTGTGGATAACAAAAAAAATAGTCCCATCACAGCTTTCAAATGAGCCATGATGGGACTTTTCCAGCATTTATGCCTGTTGTCTTCCTTCGGCATAAACGTTTATGTCTCCGCTGTTCACTGTCTAGTTCTTGTGCCTTGGGCATCTCATCTTCTCACCCTCTCACAAGGACAGAGACAGCGGCAATATGTTTCATAATAATAATAACCGACTTTAGTATTAGCCCCCTGCTCATCACACCTCAGACATGTCTCTTTGACATCTCACATGTGACTGTTTGGAGCATAGGACTTATGCTTTATTTTTCTGATGCAAAGTTACGCTTTTTTTACTTCACATGTACGAAAATTATACGCAAAAAGCAGGATAAAACATATCTGATTTGTATAAAACATGCATTTTATATGAATCAGACATAGAGTGTACAAAATTCCAACTATAAAGGGAAAATAGGATAAAAAACTGCGGTTTTATCGTTCATTTCGAGTGGTTGATAGTCGAAATGCAACAAAAACATATAGCGGGTTGTTGGTCAGATATTACAAATATCATGTATAAAACAGCAAAAATAAAGTAGCTGAAAGTTATATCCGCACATCAAGAGAGCAAATGGGCAAGCACGAGAAGCAAGGCGACAATAATCATGAGGAACAGGAAGCGCTCAAAAGATGAAAGCGGAGAGACATTCCGGTTGTCGCTGACTGCCTGAGGATTATTGCCCGTAGATGTCGTGAGTGGCCGTGTGGTGGTGGTCAGCCGTGCGCGCTTTGGCTGGGCCTTGGACTGGGCCTTGGACTGAGTCTTGGACTTCTGACTGGACTTCTGATTGCCCTGATTGCCCTGACTCGCATCAACCGGGAGCGGCTCCCGGTTCATCTTTTGTGCCGTCCGTACAGCCTCCTGCTGACCAGTCCTGGCATGTCTGGGGCGCCGTGGGGTTGTGGGGAGAGGACTTTGGGGTGTTGTGCCTGACGGCATCACATTGTCCCCATTCCCGAGGGGGACAGCGCCAGGGAACAAGAAAGTGGTGGTGGTGGTCGGTCTGACATACCCCTCAATATATACGAGCACGCCATCCTCTTTCCTTCCCCTTATCGTTATCTCGCACGGGACGCGCCGTCTGCCATTGACAATGCAGAACATCTCAACCTTCTCACGCTGTATATAGCCCACCGTCCTGCCGTCACTCTTCTTTATGACCATAGCGTTAGGGTCATGGGGATTGGACGGCTCAGGCTCGATGAAACCGTCAAATTTCCCACACTCGCCCTCTGATACCTCAACATGGTATACGAGTCCGGCGATGCGGTAAATCTGTTTTTCACTCTCTGTCATTGTGTTCATGGGGATATTAGGTGCTGATATCTGGCCCCCTATGGTTAGAATGGAAGATGATATCTGGCTCCTATGGTTAGAATGGAAGATGATATATGAAGATAAATGATATTATATATATGTCCCCAGGCCTCCTGGCTGCATCGTTCTGGCCAGTACGGTGTCGCTTCTGCCCGTCCCTCACAGGGGCTTTAGAGGTAGGGATATAAAAAAAGAGAGATACCCGAAAGCATCTCTCTTTTGCGCTTCAAGATGGGCTTGAACCAACGACCCCCTGATTAACAGTCAGGTGCTCTAACCAACTGAGCTATTGAAGCATTGTATGTGCTCATCATTTCTGAATTGCGATGCAAAGTTACGGCGTTTTTTTTAAACCTCCAAATTTTTTCATGATTTTTTTCGTTTTACCCCTTATTTTTTTCATTTTGGGGCTTTATTTAGGCTTTGACTACATTAAAAAAGATATCGCGTAACATAAATGTAACATCTATGTAACAACCGTGCAATATACAAAGAATAATTTTGCAGCAGATATCAGAGGGCTGTCACCGGGCTATGGGTGAACATCATGTCCGGCAGATGCCAGCCACAGATATCCTGGGAGAGAGAGCTTGGATTCCGGAAAGATAATCTTTTTAATTCTATATATGGATATTTTCTATTTAGGCATTGTGGTCTTCCTCATCGTCCTTGCGGTGTTCGACCTTGTAGTTGGTGTCAGCAACGACGCCGTAAACTTTCTTAATTCGGCCATTGGAGCGCGTGTAGCGCGTTTCAGGACGATTGTTCTTGTAGCCGCCATAGGTGTCTTTGCCGGTGCTGCCCTCAGCAACGGCATGATGGATGTGGCGCGTCACGGCATCATGACTCCAGAGTATTTCTCTTTCCATGATGTCATGTGTGTCTTCCTTGCTGTCATGGTGACAGATGTTATCCTGCTTGACATCTTCAACACTCTGGGCATGCCGACATCGACGACGGTCAGCATGGTCTTCGAGCTTCTGGGCGGTGCGTTCGCCATTGCCATACTGAAGATAGCCTCGGGAGCGGCAGCAGCCGACGGCACCCTGCTCTCTCTCGGCGACATGCTGAACACGGAGAAGGCCCTGAGTGTCATCATGGCTATATTCCTCAGCGTCGCTGTGGCGTTCTTCTTCGGCACCGTGGTACAGTGGATAGCGCGTCTGGTGTTCTCGTTCACATACCGTGTCAATGGTGTCACGACCGATGCGGGCGGCGATATGGGCGGCAGGGTGTCGTCATCGCTGAAGATAGGCATCTTCGCAGGCTTGGCCGTGACATGCATTATATGGTTCCTCCTCATCAACGGACTCAAGGGTACGACACTCATGACACCTGAGACGAAGGCATGGATAAACTCCAACACATGGGTCATAATAGGCGGTGGAATCGTCATTTTCTCTATCGTGATGACCATTCTGAGTTTTTTCCGCCTCCCTGTCCTCAAGGGTATTGTGCTCCTTGGCACCTTCGCTCTCGCCATGGCGTTTGCGGGCAATGACCTTGTCAACTTTGTCGGTGTCCCTCTGACAGGCCTTGAGTCATACAACGACTATATGGCCCACGGGCAGGGGAACGCAGACGGATTCCTCATGACATCACTGATGGCTAGCGCCAACACCCCTCCTGTCTTCCTCATCCTTGCCGGTGTGATAATGGTTCTCTCGCTGACATTCTCCAAGAAGGCGCAGAATGTGGTGAAGACAAGTGTCGACCTCAGCCGCCAGGCAGAGGGTGATGAGATGTTCGGCTCGTCTGCTGTGGCACGCGTATTGGTGCGCTCGACGACAAAGACGGCACAGCGTGTGACATCACTTGTCCCTGTCTCTGTCCGCCACTGGGTTGACTCACGCTTCAACGCTGATGCGGCACGCCTTGCCGACGGAGCCGCCTTCGACCATATCCGCGCCTCGATAAACCTTGTCCTTGCCGGTCTCCTTGTCGCCATGGGCACATCGCTGAAGCTTCCTCTCTCAACGACATACGTCACATTCATGGTAGCCATGGGCTCATCACTTGCCGACAGGGCATGGAGCAGAGAGAGTGCGGTGTTCAGGATTACAGGTGTGCTGAGTGTCATCGGCGGATGGTTCATAACGGCCGGTGTGGCTTTCATCACATGTTTCCTCATCACCAACCTGATGTTCTTCGGCTCGTTCGTAGCCATGACGCTCGCTGTCGTCATCGCCATATTCCTCCTTGTGCGCAGCAATATCCGCTATCAGGTTAAGAAGGCTGTGGCTCCACAGGATGCCACATTCAAGAACATGATGCGCAGCCAGGAGCTTCCGGAGCGCTGGACACTGCTCAGGGAGCATGTCTGTGTGGCAAACCGCGAGAACCTGGAGTTCGCCATCAGCTCGTTCCAGATAGCCACCGACGCTTTCTTCCAGGAGGAGTACCGTCCGCTGAAACGTCTCGCCGTAGAGATTGAGGACAAGCGCAAGCAGCTGAAACGGCAGAGGAGGCGCGAGATAATCGGCCTCAGGCGCATCGACCCGATACTCGCCGTGGAGCGTAACACATGGTATTTCCTCACGACAAATGAGATAGGTATGATGATGTACTGCCTGAAGCGCATCAACGACCCTCTGCGTGAGCATGTGGGCAACAACTTCTCGCCTGTCAGCGGAGAGTATGCTGAGACCTTCATCGACTTCCGCAACCAGATGGCCGCTCTCTTCGGACGCGCCATAAAGATGCTCGACAGCGGCGATATGGCCGACGGTGAGCTGATACGCCAGGATGCGGCTGCGCTGCAGGCATCACTGTCAAAATACCGCAAGGTGATAATCGACGCCATACAGCAGCACCAGCTGAACATAGAGACGATGACCGTCTACCTGAACCTCGTGCAGGAGTCTCAGGAGATGCTCAGCGCGCTGAGACACTTCGTGAGAGGTGTGAAGAGATTTGTAGACTAATCCTCCTTGTCCCTGCCGTAGAGCCATGGCACTGCGGCAGGTGGAGGATGAGAGAGATTTGTTTTAGGTATAAAGACGGTGTCCGCCGCTCAAGCCTTATGGACTTGGCGGCGGACACCTGTTTATTTTGACTGCTGTCATGCTTTCGGCATGCGGCGTTAGTGTATTCCCGTTGGATTGTCTGTCTTGCTTGTGGGGGGAAAAGCCCGTCGGCCTTTTGTCATTCAGTCTTCTCAGGAGAGAGGATAGAGGCGTAGCGCTTTGGGTCTCGTAGGAGCTTCACAGCCTCTCTCACCTGCTTGTCATACTGTAGCGAGTTCTCTATCGCACCAGCCTGATAATAATAGCATGAGACGATTTCCGATGTCAGATACTGGCATATGATATCCTTATGATAGTCGAGCTCAGCTGCGAGGTCATGCCTCAGTTTCTTCTGGAGCGCCTCGAACTCAGGTTTCGCCCTGTCGTAGTATCCCTCGAACCGTGCCACCTTTATGAGGTCCTTGAGGAAGCGCTCGCTCTCGCGGTCATATTTGAATCCGTCGTTTATTGCTTTCTGCTTGAAAGCCTCATAGTCGGCGTCAGAGACACGGAAGGAGCGTGCTGGAGCAATTGTTGGGTGTTTGCTGACATAATCGACGACATACTCCATCATGACCATAGTCGAGTCGAGTCCGGCAGCCGACAGGTAATAGACGATATTGGGTAGGGAGTCAGGCTCGACCTTCACATCGGGCATGATGCCTCCGCCGTCCTTCACTGTCCGTCCGTGGAGAGTCTTGAAGTCTTTTCTCAGCGAGTCAGCCACGACTTCCTCCTTGCCCTCACCCTTATACTTTATCGCCTGGATGCATCTTCCTGAGGGTATGTAGTAGTGTGCTGTAGTCAGTTTCATGTTCGCGTTATACGGCAGCTCCAGAGGAGTCTGGACGAGACCCTTGCCGTATGTCTTTGTTCCCATGACGACACCGCGGTCGAGGTCCTGCATTGTTCCGCATGTTATCTCTGATGCCGATGCTGTGTTGCCATTCACGAGGCATACGACGGGCATTATGGTGTCTATGGGCAGGTCTCCGGTCTTGTACTCACGGTTTGCCTTTGTGAGTTTTCCCTTTGTCTTGACTATTGACGTTCCCTTCGGAACGAACATGTTGAGTATGGAGACAGCCTCTGTCAGTGACCCTCCGCCGTTGTTACGGAGGTCGAGCAGGAGGCTCTGCATGCCATTCCGCTTGAGGTCTATGACGGCATGTCTCACCTCTTTTGCCGAGCCTTCGGTGAACTCCACCAATGAGATATATCCTATGGAGTCAGTGAGCATGCCATAATATGGCAGCGACGGTGTCTGTATTGTCTGTCGTGTTATCTTTATCTTCCGCAGCTTTTTCTCTCCGGGACGTTTTATTGTGAGCATGAAGCTTGTGCCGGGGTCTCCTCTGAGATGCTCTGAGACATATGGTGTCCCCTTTCCTTTCATGTCCTCACCGTCAATGCTGACGATGACATCGCCCTTCTTCAGTCCGGCAGTCTGTGCAGGCATGTTATAGTAAGGCTCCTCGATGACGCATGCGTCCTCCTTGAAGTTGAACGCTATGACCGAGCCTATGCCGCCGTATTTTCCGGTCATCATGCGTTTCAGCTTCTTTGTCTCGCTCTCGGGATAGTACTCGGTATAGGGGTCGAGTGATGCGAGCATGGAGTTTATCCCCTTGCCTATCACCTTCTCGGCGTTGAGCGTGTCGACATACATCATGTCGAGATAGTTGTATAGGGTAGAGAAAGTCTCCAGCTGCTTTGCCACCTCGAGGTTATGCTCTGCTGTTGTGTTCTGTGCCTTCAGAGGAGTCATGGCTGTCATGACGGCAGCGATGATTGTCAGTATTCTCTTCATTCGTGTGTTGTTTGTTGATGAGTTCTTTTCGCTTGAGTATTGTTTCCTTTCAAGTAGATTGTTTCTTTTCCTTTCACCTTGGGTACCGTTTCCTTTAACCTTGATATGTCGTCCGGCAGCCTGACCGCCGCCTTATGGACGGCCTGTGGCGCTTTATGGGCAGTGTTTCCTGTCATCCGTTATGCAGGATAGTGTAGTCGTTCCTATAGTCTACGGTGATATGCCTGAATCCCAGTTTCCTCATCATAGGGACGAGAGTCTCTGTCGCTGATATCTTTGCCGTATGTACCATGGCGTCGCGGTCCTCCTTGCTGAGGTCTCTCCATGCGTCGTCCTTGGCCTTTGCCACCATGTTGTTGTATTCCTGTTGTGTCAGTCTTCTTCCCAGCATCTGCCTCTTGTATCTCGCATTGTCGTGGTCTATGCTGACAGCTGTCTCTGTTATGACGGGGTCAGGCAGTGTTATGTGTATCGCTGTGTCGCCTTTTGTCACGATGTCTCCGCGCCTTATCTTCTCGAGGTCAATGAAAGCCTTGTATGTCACTCTCACCGGAATCTCATACTCTGTCCTCGACATTGGCAGCCCGATATCCTTCTTTATGCCCGCCACGTCTATTCTGACGGCGTTGTCGGCAGAGTATCTTATAGTCTTCAGGCATGTTGTCTCTGCTGTGTACAGCCTTGAGTGGCTCTGTATGGCCATTATTATTGTTGAGTCAGAGACAGGCCTTGGGTTGTCGGTCTCCTCTGCCCCACCCTCCCGGCATGTCCTTGTGAGGGTCATGGTGAGGGCTGCGAGGAGAATCACGACGAGTGTCATGATGGATATTGCCTTATGCCTTGGCTTTGTTGTCGTTGTCTTTTTTCCAGATGTTTCCCCATTCATAACTGCCGGGTTTGAGTGTTATATATGTTGTCTTTGTCCCATTGGCGTTGCTGACTGCCATTCTCACCACTCCTGGGGCTATCTCGTCGGTGATGCTGAATGTGTGTTGTCTCATGCGGGATATTATGGCGTAGGCTGTCGCTCCGCCCTCTATGACGAGCTCGTCGGGCTCGTTTCCCTCTGTCATCCTGTGGCATGCCGTTGCCATTGCGGTGCGTAGATATACGGCCGCATGCTTTCCCTCCCTCACTGGCTTGTCGCCAATGGTGAGGATACATCCTCCCTCTTGGGCGTAGCGGCTGGTGTATCTTTCCCTTGCCTGCTGTGCCCACACGTCGGGCTCCTGCTGCTCATGGAACACGCTGTCGGGCATTGTCTCCACGGGCAGGAGAGGCCCTTGCTGTGTGCTCTGTGTCGAGCCGCGCACAATCATGACAGTCCTTTCGCTCCCTCTTCCCGCCGCGAGACCTGCGAATGGTGCCGGCTCACGGTGACTGATGCCGTAGAGGCGCTCTATGAGAGCCGTGAAGAGGTCTGCCGCCCCTGCCATGATTGTCTGCCGCCCGCCGTCTCTCTTCATTATGTCGTCCACTATCAGCATGATATCTTCTGCTGACACGGCGTCGGGCATGGATATCCTGTCCAGTGTGGAAGTGTAGGCTGTGGTGGCGAAACGCTCTGCGAGGCTGCTTGTCGTGGCGGGGAACTCGGGGTCGAATGAGAATGGTGTCTCTGCTATCGGTGTCATGACGCTGTGCTCTCCGCCGTGGGATGGTGTCGCTATGTAGTATATGCCGTGGCTTATGATGCGCCCTTTCGAGGGGTTGGCGGGGAGATAGAGGGCCTGGGTATAGTGTGTGCTGTCCATTATGGCGTGTATCTCCTCTACGACATGTCCCCTCAGCGCGCTGTCGGTCTTGTGGAATATGATATCCCCGTGTCTGTCAGCCTCGTGTGCTATGCGTGCTGTCACGCACATGGCTCCGTGAGGGTCCATGGAGCGTGTGTCGGTCGCCACGACGAGTATGTCGGCATCAGTGTCGGGCCACACCATGCCGTCCTTGTAGACGGTGAGCATGGTGTGGAGCCCGTATCTGTGTGCTATGCCGGCAATCTCTGCCGCCCCTGTTATGTCGTCAGCAATAATGGTCAGCATGTCATGTGTATTGTTACTATGCCTGTGCAGGCTTCCTGTTTGCCGCCATTCTCGCGGCATAGTCGATTGATGCTATCAGCGCGTCCTCGGCGGCGATGCCTTTTCCTGCCACGTCGAACGCTGTGCCGTGGTCGACAGAGACGCGTATGATGGGGAGGCCGAGCGTTATGTTCACGCCGCGTTGTGGCAGCATCTTTCCTGACTCGGCGTCCCAGTTGAATCCGAGCACCTTGAGAGGTATGTGTCCCTGGTCATGATACTGAGCCACGACGCCGTCATACCATCCGCACTTTGCTTTCGCGAAGACAGAGTCAGGCGGTATAGGGCCGTCGGCGTTGTATCCGCGTCGGCGCAGCTCCTCTACGGCTGGTATAATCTCTTTCTCCTCTTCCCATCCGAAGAGTCCGTTCTCCGAGCAGTGAGGGTTCAGTCCTGCCACGGCTATGTGTGGCTTCTCGATGCCGAACTGTCGGCATGCGTCGTCGATAAGCTCATAGACCTCGATGATGCGGTCCTTCTTGCAGCGGTCGCAAGCCTCACGCAGAGAGACATGTGTCGAGACGTGTATGACGCGCAGAGGGCCGTCGGCGAGGAGCATGGCGTATTTCCTCGTCTTTGTGTATGTAGCGTATATCTCTGTGTGTCCGTCGAAGTTATGTCCTGCAAGGTGTATGGCCTCCTTGTTGATAGGTGCGGTGCATGTGCCGTCCACCTCACCCCTCATGGCGAGGTCGATGGCCTTCACGACATACTGGAATGCCGCGTCGCCACACTGGTGCTGCACTTCTCCGAAGCGGAAGGTTTCTATGTCGATGATGTTGAGGTCATAGACATCCACTGTGCCGTGTGTGAAGCGTGCGTCGGCTATATCCCCGATGGTGTTCACGGAGAGCGTCCCGCTGAGTCCGAGGAGGTCTATGGCGAGGCTGATAATCTTCGCGTCGCCCACGATGACGGGGCGGCATTTGGTGTATGTCTCCTTATGTGACAGTGTGCGGACGCATATCTCCGGCCCTATGCCGGCAGGGTCGCCCATTGTTATGGCTAATATTGGTAGCATGGCTTTCAGTCTTTTTCGCGGCCTTCGCCCGTCCTCTCTGTCCTCCACTGCTGCTGTGGCTGCTGTCATGGTGTGTCGGCGGGGCTGGCCGTCTGTGTTATTCTGTGGTTTATGGCGCGGGGGCATTGGCGCCGTATTATGGTCAGGGGGGTGTGGGTGGGTATGTGTGGTGCTGCCCTGGTGTCAGAAGAGCTCGTTGTATATATCCCTGCAGTCCTGCTCTGTGACAGGGCGAGGGTTGTTCACGAGCAGTCTCTGCTGCAGCATGGCAGCCTTTGCCATATCTCCGACAGCATCCTGTGGTATGCCTATCTCTGAGAGAGTCTGTGGTATGCCGCAGGCTTTCGAGAGGGCAGCGACGTAGTCCACGCCTCTCATTGCTGTCTCCTCGTCGTTCTCTCCCGGCTGGCATCCGCATGCGATGGCTACATCGGCATAGCGTCTGGCAGCGGACTTCATATTGAACTTCATGACCGTTGGCAGGAGGACAGAGTTGGAGAGGCCATGGCTCTTGTGGAACATTCCGCCGACGGGATATGCGAGTGCGTGCACGGCGGCGGTGTTGACGGGTCCCAGTCCGAGGCCTCCATACATGGCACCGAGCAGCATCGCCTCACGTGCCTCCATGTCATTGCCGTCGCTGACGGCACGCTCCAGGTTGCGCGCTATGAGCCTGATGCCCTCAAGGGCGTACATGTCGACACATGGATGGGCGTGTATGTTGGTGTATACCTCTATGCAGTGGGTCAGAGCGTCCATGCCTGTCTCTGCTGTTATGCGTGGCGGCACGGTGCGTGTCAGCTGTGGGTCGAGGTATGCGGCATCGCAGAGCAGATGGTGTGATATGATGCCTTTCTTCTGGTTGTCGCCCTCATCGAGGAGGATGGCGTTAGGGCTTACCTCAGAGCCTGTGCCGGCTGTTGTCGGGCAGCATGCCGACCATACTCCCCTCCGATGTATCTTCCCTATGCCGTAGCAGTCCTCTATTCTCTGCTGGCTGTTTATGAAAGTGGCTATGAGCTTTGCCACATCCATGACCGACCCGCCTCCTATGCCTGCCACGGCGTCCGCGCCGAAGTCCTTCGCCACGTCCATGATGCGGTGGAAATCAGCCACGGTGGGCTCGCCCATGATGTCAGTCACTGTCTTCAGGCTTATGCCCTCTTCCTCAAGCCTGCATATCATGGGCTGAATCTGCGGGAGGATTGGTGGGGCTGTGATGATGAGTAAGTGCTTGTTGCCTGTTGCGAGGAAGTCGTCACAAAGACGCTCCATGCAGCCGTTGCCGAAGACTATGCGCTGCGGCTGCTTCAATTCGATTGGTCTCATAAGTATTATTTATACAGATTTAGGTTCATTATGTGTGGGCATGCCATGGGCTTCGAGCGCGCTCTCCCTGCCTAGGGGATTATATCCTGGCACGGTGTACCGGGCGAGGACATGGGCTTCCTGCGCGCTCTCCATGCCTAGGGGATTATATCCTGGCCAGTGTACCGGGCGACGGCATGGGCCTCCTGCGCGCTCTCCCGGATATGGTTCCCGTGAAGCCTGTGGCAGGGGGTGCCGCCAGTGTTGAGGGAGCGCAGTCCTATGCGCCTGTGATACTTGTTGGCGCGAATCTTTTCCACTGCCCATCGCTGTACATTCCGGCCTCTGTCCTCCTGGTATGGGCATGGCGGGGAATGCCTTCTGGCAGGATTGTTTATTTCCGCAAAAGTAATAATTTTAATCCCAACAACCAAACTTTTGTGAAGTTTTTTATGTCTTTACGTTACAGTTTAAAAATAATTCACTATCTTTGCACACGGGCTGTCCTATAGCCCACAACATGCCCGGGAGGCTGTCCGGCGGCTTTATCTGTAGAGGTTGGCATAGCTCTCCCCTCTCCCTGTCAGGCTGTGCCGGTGGCTGCCAGGCAGTCATTCTCCCTCATCTCCCTGCATCACGGGGGCATATCCGTCCACCACATGGCCTCATCCACGTGTCACGGGTGTGGGCACAGGGCATCAGCGCGACTATACTTTTCCTAAACATACCACACTGTGGCTGGACCCGCTGCAAGTGTGGGAATCACTAACCATCTAAATCAGAAATACTAAAATGAAAGACCTTAGAATGTACATCAACGGCAAGTTCGTTGAGAGCCGTAGCGGCAAATGGATTGATGTCCTCAACCCATCAACCGAGGAAGTATGCTCACGCCAGCCCGAAGGCACTGTAGAGGATGTCGAGGAGGCTCTCGACGCCGCACGCGCCGCCCAGAAATCATGGGAGAAGACTCCGGCAATAGAGCGTGCCGCCTATCTCTCAAAGATGGCCGATGGAATACGCAAGAGGGAGAAGGAGTTTGTCGAGATTATCATGCGCGAGCAGGGCAAGACACGCTCATGGGCACAGATAGAGGTCGGTGCGACAATAGCCTACTTTGACTACATGGCCTCTTTCGCACGCCATATAGAGGGAGAGATAATCCAGAGCGACAACCGTGGCGAGACGATATTCCTCTCGAAGAAGCCTATCGGCGTCGTAGCAGGCATCCTCCCATGGAACTTCCCGTTCTTCCTCATAGCCCGCAAGGCTGGCGCAGCCCTCATAGCAGGCTGCTCAATAGTCATAAAGCCAGCCCAGCTGACACCAGAGAACTGCACCGTATTCGCCGAGGTGGTCGACGAGACAGGTCTCCCTGCCGGACTGTTCAATGTTGTCACTGGCAAGGGCTCGGTGGTAGGCAACGCCCTCGCCTCAAGCCCTAAGATTGACATCGTCTCCGTAACAGGCTCGGTAGGAGCAGGAGAGAGCATCATGAAGGCAGCGGCAACGAATATCACAAAGGTATCGCTCGAGCTTGGCGGAAAGGCACCTGTCATCGTCTTCCCAGACGCTGACCTCGAGCTCGCGGCACAGGCCATCCTCGACAGCCGTATCGGCAACAACGGCCAGATATGCAACAACGCAGAGCGTCTCTACATACACAAGGACGTGAAGGAGAAGCTGACAGCCCTCCTGCTCGAGAAGTTCAAGGCCGTGAAGGTTGGCGACCCATTCTCTGCCGACGACATTGACATGGGCCCACTCGTAGAGAAACGCGCCCTTGAGAGTGTCGAGGAGAAAGTGGCAAGAGCCATTGAGCAGGGCGCGAAGGTGCTCTGCGGAGGACACCGCGTAGGCGAGAAGGGATACTTCTATGCTGCCACCCTGCTCGACAACTGCCGCCAGGACATGGACATCATACACGAGGAGACATTCGGCCCTGTGCTCCCTATCGTGGAATGGGAGAATATCGACGAGGTCCTGGCATGGGCCAACGACTGTGAGTACGGCCTCGCATCGTCTGTCTTCACCAACGACATAAACATCGCGACACGCTGTGTCAGAGAGCTGGAGTTCGGCGAGACATACATCAACCGCTTCCACTTCGAGGCCATACAGGGCTTCCATGCAGGAGTGAAGAAGAGCGGCATAGGCGGAGCTGACGGCAAGCACGGCGTCGAGGAGTATCTCCGCACACATGTGACATACCTGCAGACAAGATAACTCTATCTGAGGATAATCTGAGAGAGAGGGGTTCCGGAGTGGACAGCGAGGAGCAGAATACTGAGCATGCCCTGGCCCCCGGAACCCCTCTGCCTATGAAACTGAAGCCCGGAACCTTGACGGCCGACGGCACAGGACATCAGGATGACACTCCTCAAAAGGGCCGGGCATGAGGCGGGAGGGACTGGAAGGCAGCCCACAACGCTACAGAGACATATCATAACCATAAACCAAGAAAGGCATCAAGACAGTATGGGCAGATTCCTATATCCAGTAGATACCGACCAGTTCCAGGAGATAAGGGAACAAGGAAGGGTATATGTTGACAAGACAGACATGGTGTTCGACCTCGTCAGCAGGTACAAGTATGTCTTCCTGTCAA
>OBLI01001469.1_pt1 | contig 22889 bp, 14 predicted proteins | sample 1519701 | NCBI WGS metagenome assembly OBLI01 (sample SAMEA3663005, study PRJEB22513) | pig gut metagenome | biome: pig gut; feature: pig-associated habitat; material: faeces | place: France | collected 2012
TATTTCAGACATGAAACCTACTCTCTTTCTCCTGGCAGCAGGAATGGGTAGCCGCTACGGCGGTTTGAAGCAGCTTGACGAGCTGGGCCCTCACGGCGAAACAATCATGGATTATTCCATCTACGATGCCATCAATGCGGGCTTCGGCAAGTTGGTTTTCGTTATCCGCAAGGATTTTGAAGAAGACTTCCGCCGTATCGTGCTTTCCAAGTATGAAGGCCATATTCCGTGCGAACTGGTGTTCCAGAGCTTGGACGCGCTGCCGGAGGGCTTTACCTGCCCGGCTGAACGTACGAAGCCCTGGGGTACGAACCACGCTGTGATGATGGGTAAGGACGTTATCAAGGAGCCGTTTGCCGTGCTCAACTGCGACGACTTCTACGATCGCGATGCTTTCCGCGTAATGGGCAAATGGTTGAGCGACCTTCCCGAAGGATCTACGGGCAAGTATGCCATGGTGGGCTTCCGCGTGGGCAACACGTTGAGCGACAGCGGTACTGTGAGCCGTGGCGTTTGCGAAAACGACGACCAGCACCACCTGACTTCCGTTGTGGAGCGCACGAAGATCCAACGCTTCGACGGCGTGGTGAAGTATCTCGATGAGAACGACGAATGGGTGGCTATTCCCGACACAACCCCCGTTTCGATGAACTTCTGGGGTTTCACTCCCGACTATTTTGCCCACAGCGAGGAGTTCTTCAAGACTTTCCTTTCCGACCCCGCCAACATGAGCAACCTCAAGAGCGAGTTCTTTATCCCCTTGATGGTGGACAAACTCATCAAGGACGGAGTAGCTACTTGCGAGGTACTTGACACTACTTCCAAGTGGTTCGGCGTAACTTATCCCGAGGGTCGTCCGGGCGTAGTGGAGAAGTTCCAGAAGCTGGCCGACGACGGCGTTTATCCCGAAAAGATGTTCTAAGCCTACGGCGTAACTAAAAAGATTGCTGCCGGTTCTTTAGTCTGAGCTAAAGAACCGGCAGCTTTTGTTTGCTTGAAAGCTATATCAAACTATAGATTACTATAGCAAACTATAGATAGCTATAGATAGCTATAGATAGCTATAGATAACTATAGCAACCTATAGAAAATCTATGCGTTTTATCTCACCACCACCTTTTGCGTAACAGCGGCACCGGCGTGGCGTGGCGTGAGGCGCACGATATAGACTCCGGGCTGCAAACGCGAGCCGGCAGGCAGAAGATTGCCGGCGGCATCGTAGGTTTGCAAGCTACGGACGGGTGTGGAGGTATGGAGCCGGCCGTCATTCCCAACAAATACGCGGAGCGTTTCGGGTGCTTCAACGTGCTCAATGGCTGAAGTTCCTGCATTGAGCCGGACGTGAGCAGCGTTGAGCACTTCGTTGTAGCGCATTTCTTGGCGGTCGAGCAGATGGACAAAGGCCACCAAGCGGCAGTTCTTCCGGTTCCAGTCCGCTGCGAGGGCAACAGGCGCGAAGTCAACGGAATAGTTGTTGTCAGCGTCCAACACAAGCTGGTCGCCCGTGGCGGTGGTGCAATAGTTGTGTCGGATGACCCCGTTGTGTTTGAAGCGGTCCAGTAAGTCGGCCGGAGCTCCGTCGCCGTCGAGTCCCTTTTGGGGATATTTGTCGAGAGAAATGCTGTCTTCAACAAGGTAAGCAGAAATGAAGATGGGCAGTCCGGAGTTAGCCATGTCACTGTTGAGGCGACCGTAGATGTGGCATCCAATGCCCTCTTCCGTTTCCTGAAGGCTGAGGTTTACACTGGCCATGGCGGGGCGCACGGCAGCTTGAGCCAGTGCTGAAGCATAAGGTTCGGTTTCAGCCACCTTGGCAGAAACAACAGGAGCTATCTCGCCTATAGGCACCACACGGTCGTACATCACGGCGGGGTTAAAGGTACCTTGTCCGGGGCCGAAGAGGAAAAGGAGGTCTTCGTCAACGGGTTGCGTGAACGAGTCCTTTTGATAACCGCTGTGGTGGGTGACGTAAACCAAGTCAGAAAGCGTGTGTTCTTCCATCGCGATGTCGAGGAAATAAGCCATGAACGGGCAGGCGGTGCAGGTCTGGCTGGTGAATTCTTCAACCAAGGGCACGCGGATAAAGGCTTCGGAGGTAACGTAATGCCAAGTCGTGCCGGGCATCACGGGCTGGGCTTCTTCGCCACCAACAAAGGGTACGGTGAGCTGAAGCCATTGGTTGATACCCGTTTCGACTCCGCTTCGGATGCTCATGGGCAGGACGCGGGCTTCGTGCGGCTGCAAGGGTATGTCGAAGGTGATTTCGTTCGCTTCGGGTTCGGCATCGCCCTGTCCCTGCACGTGGAGCACCACACTGCTGACAGGTTTGTCCGAGCAGTTGAGGAAGGACACTTTTCCGGCAAAATGCGTGGCGGGAGCGATAACCAAGGGGGCATGGGAAGTTTGAGCGAACACACTGCGTTCCAACAAGGGTGCCGCTTCATCGTCGAGAATGGCGGAAATCATGAGCACGCCCCGGTCGGTATACTCTTTCCATCCTTGACTTTGTAGGTTAAACCAGCATCCGCCGCTTACGTTTACGGCATCGTATGCGCCTATGGGATAGCCGGCTCCCAGGGTTTCAAACACCTGCAAGCCTAAGTAAATAGGCTCATCGTCGATGGTGAAAGGTTCATCGAAGTAGAGGTTATTCCATCCTTTTTCAAAGTCACAGATTTTCTGTATGGGCGTAGCCTCCACGTTCCCCGTGGCGTATTGGATGAGCGAACGCTTCTGTCGGGTTTGTTTGTACTCATTGCTCATGAAGCAGCGCACGCCGAGGATTTGGTGTCCCTTGAGGCGGGCCACTGCGGGGTCGAGAGCAGGGTCGAGGCAAATGTATGCCGACACAAATCCGTTTTCGCCAATGCCTTGGAAAACTATGTCGGTGCTGTCGCATATTTCTGGCGCATAGCCGTAGCGCGGGAAGTCCTGTGCTTTGGTGCCGCACAGGCCGATATAACATAATAGGAGTAAACTGAGAATTCTTTTCATGGCTGACAGTATTTTAATTTCGGGTTATGAGTTTTAAGGTTAAGAGGTTATCATATTACAGAAAGAGCGGCTTCCGTCCTTTCAAATAGTAATATGATAACCTTATCACCTGCGCGAAGCGCAAAATCTCATAACCTTATCTCTTTCAACGCACAACCACCTTGGTGGCTTTCGTTTCGTTCAGCGTGGCAGACTTGACAAGGTAAACGCCGGGCCGACCTTTCACGGAAGTTATGCGAACGCCTGAAAGCGTGTACATCTCTGCCGGTTGACCGTTGTGGTAGAACACACCGTTGCGCAGCTCCAGCTCGTTGTCATTCTTCACGTTCTCAATGCCGGCAGGCAGGGGTACAGCGGCCTCTGTGCTGTTGATGATTTCGCGGTTGAGATTGTTATTTTGTTGTCCACGGTTAATCAGAGCTATCACGGAGAGATTAGCCGGATTATAGTCGGAGTACACCAGGGCTTGGAAAGATTTCGTGAAATTTCCTTCGGCATCCAGTTCTAGCTCGCTGCCCCAGAAAGGCGTGAGGATTTCTCTGATCACATTGTAGTGAGTATAGTGTTGTGCGGGCTTTTCGCCTTCCTTGTCGTCCCAGAATTTCTGGCTGTCGCTTTCCACTTCCTTTTCCATGAGGTACACGGTGAGGAACAAAGGTTCGTCCTTGGGCATCACGCCTTGTGCCACATTACCCTGCACGTCAATTGAGATTTTTTTGCCCTCCTCGTCCATTGTCGGTGTGGCCACTACCGAGGCGAAGGTGGGGCGTTCCAATGCGCTTTCGTACATCCGTTTTCCTTCGCCGGGGTAGGGGATGCCGTAGAGGAGAGGCGTTCCGCCGATGGCCGCCACGTTGTTGAGATAGTCGGTGCGGTCAACGGACATAGTGGGGAGAAACACTTTCATGGAGTCGCCGGCACAAAGCTCCAGCATCATGTCCAGTGCCTCATTGTTGCCCGTCATGAACTGGTCGTCCACGTGTTGGCACACCAGCGTAATGCGGTCGCGGAGCGGGTAGTAGTCGTACATGAAATACTCATCGAAGTAGATAGGAATCTGGTAAGCGTTTTCAGAGCCGAAGAACTCGATGGTGGGCCGGAAGGTATAGGCTTCTGCCACCTCCTCGGGCACGGCAATGATGCCCACTTCCTTGCTGAAAGGTTCGGCGCACGGGTTACCGTTCACCTTCGTGATGCTCACCGTGGCTGTGCCGCTTCCCAGGAAGTTGATGGGGAGGTTCACACTCTTGAGGTCCGCGTTTGCAATGGCAGAGTTGAATTTCACCTCCGTGCTTTTGCTCTGTTCGCCTTGTGCAGTGGTAATTTCGATACTGCTCACGCTGTTGGAGCCTATGTTCTCTATGGTGAACACACAAGCTTTGTCCGCATCTTTCAGACCGATGTGCTCGTAGCGCATACTCTGTATTTCGAGCAAATCATGGAATTTTCCTTCGTCGTCCTTGATGACCATCATGATGGCCATGGTGCCTAAGTCGTGAAAGTCCTCCCACAACTCTTTTCCGTCGGTATCAGTCTGTCCGTTGAAGAGATAGCAGCTGTTTGGCACATTGAGGGGATAGAATTTCGGGATGCAGCAGTGTTTGCCCGGGATATCAGCATAGTAGCCCACAATCAGTTCATCCGTATCGGGGATTTCAAAGGGGGCATCCAATTCCAGCTCGTTCCATCCGAATTTTCCCGTTCCGTGTCCCGTGGCCAGGTCCTCGCCGTCGAAGGAGGTACGGATAAACATATCGAACGTTCCGGTCAGTTCGCTGTCGTCCCATCCCAGCCGCAAGGCCGTTACCTTGCCACCGATATAGGTCTTGAACATATCGCGGGGCAGCTTGATGGCCACGCCCACCCGGGCATCATAGTCGAGGGAAAGGCCGTCCCACGGGTAGATATAATCGCTGTATTTGCAGTGACCGAGGTAGATGGTACCCTCGGCGGTATTGGCCCTTGCTGCGGGTGCTTCAGCCTTGGCAGCGGGGGTGCTCTGCTTCCATACGCTCTGGGCGTTGATGGACAATCCTGTCAGCAACGCAACGGCTGCCAGCATCAGGATGCGGGAGTAGTTTGATTTCATAGGCAATGGTATTAAATTCTTGTTGAAATCGAAAAATATTGATAGAAGAGAAAATGAGAGAAAGGAGTTTCTGATGGGAAATAAGCCGGTTTGAGCAATTACGTCTTTGTTCGGGGCTTGTTTGCTTAGCGTAAAGCAATCCGTTGGCGCCAAACCTTCGTGTCGCGTCGTGCTTCCACCACATAAATCCCGCCGGGCAATGCCGGCAGACGGAACCGGGCTTCGCTGCCCACCGGAGTGGTTTGTTGTGACCATAGCCTTCCGTCAGCTCCATAAAGCGCAAAGGTGGTGGCAGCTGTTCCCGACAATGAGCAACAACCGTTATGGAATGCCAATTCAGCACCTTCAGCTGCCGTTTCGGCCCATCCCGCTTCTGTCGTTTCGGGATAAAGTGCGCAACGTGCGGCGTTGACCACCTCTCCCGACAGTCTGTCAATCAACAGGGCTACCACTGCCACGTGTCGGGGATTGACATTATCGGGCAGGTCAATGGCTGATTGCAGCGTATAGGTCTCTCCGGCTTCCACGGCGATGTCCTTCAGTATCGTAGTACCGCGATAAGCACCATCCGTGGCGCGGGCCACTTCCTGGAAAACAAACGGGTTGATGCGGTGGGGAAGTGATTCAAAACCGTCCAAGTCGCTTGTCGTGCCGGCAAAACCGTTGTCCTGATAGTAAGAGGCATCTGTTACGCTGTCTTCCACCGCCACGCAAAACAGGTTGTAGCGATTGGCCGGTGCCGGTGTGGCAAACCGAATGGTCGCTTCAGCCTTCACGTCTTCTTCGTGGGTAACGGCAAGCGACAGGTCAGCTTCCGGCAGGCGTTGTTGTTCGGCGAGGAACCACGTTTCAAAACCATCACCCAGCATGGTGTATTCCGGTCCGTGTTCCGTTCCCACTTCTTCCATAGGATTTTTGAGATAGCGGCGGTTTATCCAGCCTGAAGGGAAGCCGTTGAAGGCCAGCTCCTTTACGTAGTCGTCCATGGCCATGGGGTCTTCGTAGTGAATGGCCACGCCAATGAAGGAGTCGGGATATTTCTGGTGCAACCGGTTCATGGCCACTATGCCCAGCGGACAGTAAACGCACCACATGCCCGTGGCTTCCTCGATGACCGTGCGTCGGGTGGTGGGAAAAAGTAAGCTCACCACCATTCCTCCTGTTTCGCGCGGAAGATCGTCCGGAGCCGTTACCGACAGTTTGTAGCTTACCGTGTCGCCGGGTGACATGGAAATTTCAACGGGCAGTTCAAAGCTGAGGGTGTCGCCCGGCTGTAACTGCAAGTCGGTGAAGGTGTGTCTAACCTCTTCGCCGTCATGGCTGAACACGGCTTCAAATCTGTCAATCGCCTTGTCGCCGCATGCCACGAAGCGTCCGGCGGGTTTGAACCCTTCATATTGAAAAACATAGGAAGGAACGTCGGAAAGCAGGCTGTATTGGCCGTTTCCTCCCTCCACTCGTACGTCGTCGATGGCCAATATTTCGCCGTCGAGCGTGGTGTTGACAAAAGCGATGTACACTTGTTTCCCGGCATAGTCGGCCAGTGAAATCTCGTGATGCGTCCACTGGTTCAGTTTCTCCTCTTCCACGGTTAACACCGGGGCTGCGGTGAAATCTTCGGGACGGTTGCCTACGGTCGAAATGCGCACTTCGTACCGGTCGCCGTGAATGCAAGCCTGGCTGAAGGAGTTGGCGCGCCAGGATAGGCGTGCTTCCGCATCGAGCACGTTGATGGGAGGGAGCACCAACCAGTCGTCGGAGGGTTTCAGCTCTCCGCCGGCCGGCACTTTATACTTGGAAGCACTGGCTGCATAGTAATTTTTTTTGCCCTCCTCTCGCAGACATTTCCAGGCATCGCCCTGATCGAACCCCGCCTGCACCATGGAGAAGTAGAGCGTTTGCTCGTCCAGGTCGTAGGTGGCGCAGCCGGTGGGCAGCCCATCGGAGAAATCCGTGGAGAAATAAACCACATTGCCTTGGGCCGCTCCACGCAGAAAGCTGAGCAGTCCGAGGCAAAGCAGAAAGTAATATTTAGCGTGCGTCATAGATTGGTTTCTACTTAGAAGTCAAATGATGATGTCATCATTTGCGCGAAACGGGGGTTATGGCTTGACAAACTTGCCCTGCAAGGTATGTCCGCCTACTTCGATTTGATAGACATAAGTGCCTTGAGGTAAGTTCTTCAGCGAAATCTGAGCCGTTCCTTCGGCCGTTTGTACCGTCCGTCCGGCAAGGTCGTAAACCACGGCAACGGTTGTTCCTTGGGGAAGCAACAGTGATTGTCCGTCGCTGCTCATGCTGACACCCTTTTCATCGGTTTGCACCGTTTCAATGCCTGTTCCGGTGGGCAACATCGCTTTGCGTACGCGGTAAATGCCGCTCACGTTGCGATTGGCGTTGTCCGGTGTGTCATATACCGCCACATAAAGGAAATCCTTGTCTGCCACAACTGTCAGGGGCGAGAGATAATAACCGTTGGGCTCTCCTTCGATAAAGTCGGGCATACCTTGCGAAATGTTAAACCACTGCTCTCCGCCGTTGTTCGTGCAGTAAATACCGGTAGATTGCATGGCTGCCACGAGCAGGTCGCCTTCGCCGAACATGGCGCGCACGTTGTTGTCAATCAGTCCTTCGGGGCGTTTCACGGTTTCCCACGTCTGTCCGTCGGTCGTAGCTTCTAAGAAGGCATCGTCTTCTGTTTGGTTCATGACGCTCCGACCGCAATAGAGCTTGCCGCCTGCAAAGGCTGAAACCGCCATGAAGTTGCTGTCGGTGCGCACTTTGGTCCATGTCATGTCCGTTTCGTTGAGTTGGTAAACGCAGTAAATGCCGAAAGCAAACAGTTGGCCGTTAAGGGAAACGAGATTGTAGAGATTTTCCACCACTTTCCCGCCTTTTTTCCCATCGTCCAGTTCAATGGATATGCTCTCGGTGTCGGTATTGTTCCAGGTTTCGCCGTTGTCGTCGGAATAGAGCACGCCGCCCCCGGTGAAGTCGGCAATGAAGAGGCGGTCATTGTGGAAAGTCATGGCATAGCAAGCGGTCCAGTCCTGGTCCTCGGGAGCCACCAGACCTTCCAGTGCGCGCGAGTAGCTGAGCATTTCCCAAGTCTGGCCCCCGTCGGCAGAGCGCGCAATGTGTGCCCCCATACCGGCAGCGAACACGTAGCCGTTGCCCTCCAGCATTTCACTGTAGTGGTAGTCCTTTACGGCAGTTTTCTTCCACGTTTTTCCTTGGTCTGTGGAGAGGAAAATGCCTCCGGAGTTGTCCCAAACGTAGTTAGATGCCAACATATTTCCTTCCTGTGTGATATGGAAGGTGTAGGTGGCCGGCAAGCTATAAAAGAGTTCCCATTTGGCGCCCTGTGCCAATGCGTTTTGGAATAACGCTGTCGACATCCATCCCAAGCTGGTTGTCAGAAGAAATAACAAGGTGTAGAGTCTTTCTCGCATAAATCAGGTGTTTAAGGTTAGTAAAATAGTGTTGAGAATAACTTCCGGGGACAAAGATAGTGCAAGGCGAGTGCATAAAAAAAGAAAAGCCGTGAAAAGTGAGAGAAAAGACAAATAAAAAAACGCAAGTTTTTTATATGTCTTTTCCGAACCGCCTCCGGCTTTATGTAAAAGCCGCAGGATTTTCTTTTTTTATGCCGAGCCGCCGCCTATTTTATGAAAAGAAAGTGCTTTTTAGTTTAAAAGTTGAAGAGTTTAAAGCTTAACATATACCGAATCAAGCTTCTCTCCGTACTGACCATTAAACTTTTGAACTTCTCAGTTGTGAAGCTTTATCATTGAGTTGACAAGTCCTGGATTATTTTTTCCTATTCGCCGAGTAGAAGAAAATAGTCCTGGACTTGGAAAAGCTAATCGGCAATTTGTGAAGCATGTGTGTCATGACCTCACTTTTCACCCTATTTTCGGCCCTTTATGCGCGTGTATATACGTAATTTCTTTCCCGAAAAAAAGGTTCATCCTTTCACACGATGCCCTTTTGTTGCTGATTTCCAGTCGTTTAGAGTGTGAAGGGTTGCTCGCTCCAACCCTTCACACCATTCACGCACCATCGGTGTGGACAGGAAGAGCGGGTTTATACGCCGCATCACGATGTCAAAGGTGAATGCTTGTATCGTTTTCTGCTGCGCCCCATGTGAATGGTGTGAAGGCTTGGGATGAGCAAGTGTTCACACTGAAAACGTCTGATTTTCAGTAGAAAGCAAGCTGCTTGTGAAGGAGTGAAGGCTTTTTTCAGGGTAAAAATTGTGTATATATAGGGCCGTTTTTCCCATTTTCCTTGACCCGTTCAAGCCTTCACCGAAAGGTTTCGTGCCTGGCTTCCGGCTTTCATCACACACTTTGGGCTGCGCAGAGCATTTCCGCACAACGTTCGCCGTCGATGGCCGCCGAGACGATGCCTCCGGCATAGCCGGCACCTTCGCCGCAAGGATAAAGTCCCTTCACCTGGATGTGGCACAAGGTGGTCGCATCGCGCAGGATGCGCACGGGGGCCGAGGTGCGTGTTTCAGCCGCTATCATAACGGCCTCGTTGGTCAGGAAGCCGTGGCTACGACGGCCAAAGGCTTTGAAGCCTTCCGTGAGGCGCGAGGTAATGAAGCGGGGCATCCAGAAGTGGAGTGGGGAGGAGATGAGGCCGGGGCTGTAGCTTGAAGCGGGGAGGTCGTAGCTCAGACGTCTGTTCACGAAGTCCGCCATGCGCTGTGCAGGAGCCGTTTGGTTGCGTCCGCCTTGCAACCAACAGGCTTTTTCCAATGCTTCCTGAAAATACATCATGCGGAGCGGATTGGCAGTGTCGTCCCAGTCGGTGTGTTGGGCAGCAAACTCGCCGTCGGCCAGCGCCTCTGTCATAAAGCGCGTCAGGTCCTCGCTCTGTAAATCCTCCGGGCGCGTTTCCACCACCATGCCCGAGTTGCTCCATGCCGTGTTGCGCTGTGAGGGACTCATGCCGTTGACCACTACCTGCCGGGGGCCGCTGGCCGCCGGCACCACAACGCCTCCGGGACACATGCAGAAACTGTAAACTCCCCGACCCTCAGATTGCGCCACGAAACTGTATTCCGCCGTGGGCAGGTATTTGCCTTTCCCGTTCGGATTGTGGTACTGTATGCTGTCAATGAGCGTGGCGGGATGCTCTAAGCGCACTCCTACGGCCAGTCCCTTGGCTTCGATGGCAATGTGGGCTTGACGCAAGTGGCGGTAGACATCGCGGGCAGAATGCCCCGTGGCCAAGATGACGGGGCCGTGGAATATTTGTCCCGTGTGGCAGACAACGCCTTTCACCTCGTCCTGTTCCACGATGAGGCTGTCCACACGTGTCTGGAAATGCACCTCGCCGCCGCATTTCCGGATTTGTTCGCGCATGGATTCGATGATGCGAGGCAGGCGGTCGGTGCCGATGTGCGGATGAGCGTCGATGAGAATGTCGGTGGAGGCACCAAACTGGCAAAAGACGCGCAGAATTTTCTCTACATTGCCTCGTTTCTTCGAGCGCGTGAAGAGTTTTCCGTCGGAATAGGCTCCCGCGCCGCCCTCGCCGAAGGAGTAGTTGCTCTCCGCATCCACGCAGTGTTCGCGTGAGATGCGGGCTATGTCCTTGCGGCGTTCGTGCACATCCTTTCCGCGCTCCAGCACCACGGGACGCCGGCCAAGTTCTATCAGGCGGAGGGCCGCAAACAATCCGCCGGGGCCTGCTCCCACCACAATCACCCGTGGGGCTTTGCTTACGTCGGGATAGCACACGGGTTCGAACTCCTGCCGGGGGGGCATTTCGTTGATGTAGAGCAGCAGGCTCAGGTTGACGTAAATGCTGCGCTGGCGGGCGTCAATGCTGCGGCGCACTATGCGCAAGGCGTTGATGGTGCGGGCGTCAATGGCCAATTCTTGCGCAGCCATACGTGTCAGTTGCTGCTCATTGGCTGCCTGGTGGGGCAATACGCGGAGGTTCAGTTGCTTTTGCATGAGGCTTCGGGGCTGAGGTTGGTTGGGGGAGGAGGGGAACTGTGAGGTGATGAGGTGAATGGGTTATGAGGTTATCAAGTTATTCGGTGCGTTCATATTGCTTGCTATACAGAAAGTTTATTTTAACCTAATCCCATCCTAAGTAGGTGTTGAAAATTAGTTTATATCATGTGTGCTCTATTGGGATGCAGTTAGTTTCTTTTTTTGAGATTGCTCTCCCCCGATAACGGGGGAGTTGGAGGGGGTGCATAGCGGGCTATGTGACCGAAAAAACAAGAAACTAAATGCGCCCAAGAGGGGACAGATGATATATGCAAACTTTGATTAATCATATAAATATAAACTAATTTTAAACACCTACTTATCATAATAGTTGAAGACAACAGGGACTACATGAGTAACTCATTGTTGGGTCCTATCGGGACCGAAGCAAACACTGTCAACAGCTGAGATGATGTTTTTGATTTGTTGTCTTCTGTTGGCAGTCGGTGAAAGAGTTGTCAGAAGTTGTCTGCGTTGTCGTTTGTCATAACATCATTATTCCTGTTGTAAGGAACTACGCTTCATTCCTTCGTCCGTTACTGTTTCATCAAGACAGTTTAGCCGAAAAGGCAACGCAGGGCAGTTTCCACGCGCCCGACGGGAATGATTTCGATGGCATGGCTTTGCGTATCCAATCCTTTGAGGTTTCCTTCCGGTATAAGGATGGTGGAAAATCCCAGTTTGGCGGCTTCGCTGATGCGCTGGCCGATGCGGGCTACGGGGCGGATTTCACCGCTCAGTCCCACTTCGCCGGCCATGCACACGTTGCGCTCGATGGCGGTGTCAACGTTGCTTGACAGCACAGCTGCAATGACCGAGAGATCAATGGCCGGATCTGTAACGCGCAGGCCGCCGGCAATATTCAGAAATACATCTTTTTGAGCCAGTTTGAAGCCCACCCGTTTCTCCAATACCGCCAACAGCATGTTCAGACGGCGGAGGTCAAAACCCGTGGCCGAACGTTGGGGCGTGCCGTAGGCTGCGGTGGAAACCAAAGCCTGTGTCTCGATAAGGAAAGGACGGATGCCTTCGATGGCCGAGGCAATGGAGATGCCGCTAAGTGGTTCGCCGCTTTGCGTAAGCAGTAATTCTGAAGGATTCTCCACCGGACGCAATCCGTCATTGCGCATTTCGTAGATGCCCAGCTCGGCTGTGGAACCAAATCGGTTCTTGATGCTGCGCAGGATGCGGTACATGTTGTGGCGGTCGCCTTCAAATTGCAACACGGTGTCGACAATGTGTTCCAACACTTTGGGACCGGCAATGGCTCCCTCTTTCGTGATGTGTCCTACGAGGATGACGGGCACGCCGCTCTCCTTGGCATATTTGAGCAATACGGCAGCGCACTCGCGAATTTGGGTAATGGAGCCCGGCGAGGTTTCTACGCTTTCGAGCGCCATGGTTTGGATGGAGTCGATGACGACGATGTCGGGTTTTACTTCCTTTATATAGGTGAAAACCTGGTCGAGGCGCGTTTCGCAGAGGAGCATGAGGTCCGTATCGCTGTGGGGGATGCGGTCGGCCCGGAGCTTGATTTGTCTTTCGCTTTCCTCACCGCTGACGTAGAGCAGTTTGCGTCCTGTCATGTGGAGGGCGGTTTGCAGCAGGAGGGTGGATTTGCCTATGCCTGGCTCGCCGCCGATGAGGATGAGCGACCCCGGCACGATGCCGCCGCCCAGCACACGGTCCAGCTCCATGTCGGATGTCTGGAAACGGGGCTCTTCTTCCGCCTTTACCTCCGACAACCATACAGGCCGTGCCACGCGCCGATCTATGCCGCCCAGGGCCTGGGAGGTGCGCACTTCGCGGTCGGACGGACGGACAGCGGCGATGGTCATTTCCTTCATGGTGTTCCACTGGCCGCAACTGGGACAACGGCCCACCCACTTGGGGGAGTCCTGGCCGCATTCAGAACAGACGTAAACGGTTTTGTTTTTTGCCATGCGAGGTGTGGGGAGTAAGAGTTAGGAGTAGGATTTTCAAAATGAGAAAAAAAGTGGGCAGACACGGCGACGGCGCGACGGTCTGCCCACCGGTACTTCAGGTTCCGGAATGAGAATGGAAGCGTTCGCGGCATCGTCCGGAATGGAAGCATTTGCTGCCCCTTCCGGACTGCCACTGTCAGGCCATGGCCGCCAGGGCATCGCGCATGGCCACCAGTTCGGCACGGATGGTGCGTAGCCGCTGCACGGCCTCCAAGGGGCGGGGCACACCCTCCTTGTTCTGTTTCAGAATTTCACGGGCGGCAGCAATCTTCAGGCCGCGCACCTTCACCAAGTCCTTGATGACACGGATGGTTTCAATGTCCTCCTTGGTGTAACGCCGTACACCGCGTGACCCTTTCTTCGGTGCGATTTGTGGAAACTCTTTTTCCCAATAGCGCAACAAGGTTTCGGGCAAATCTAACAGACGTGCCACTTCGCTGATGGAGTAGAACAGCTTGTTGGGGCCAAATTCCATTTCTTCCATAAGCAGGAATATTTATTCGTAAACGTTTTCTATTTCCACCACGTAGACCGTGTGGAGCGAGCCGCCGGGCCGGTCGTTGTACCAGCGTGCCAATACCTCCTTGTCTAAGAAGTTTTCGGCCTTCATTTCCGTGCGCATCAGTTTGCGCCCTTCCACGACTAACCGCGCCTGCTCAAAGGCCACGGCACCGTGCTCGGTGGCCACCGGGGTCAGTCCGCATTCGGCCACCTTGTCGCGGTCGCGGCCTGAAACCGTTCCGCAGAGGTTCAGCGCCTCGCGCATTTCCTTTTCCATACCCAGGAAGGAGAGCGTGAGGTAGTCGTTATGTTCCACAAAATCGTAGGTGTAACGCTCGGGGCGGATAAAGACAAAGGCCACCGGCTTGTTCCACAGCCAGCCAATGCCTCCCCAGGAGGCGGTCATGGTGTTGTAGCCGTTTTCCAGCGTGCCGCCGGTGACGAGCATCCATTCCTTGCCAATCAGCCGGAAGGCATCTTCGCGCGCCAATGCTTCGATTGTTGTCTTCTTCATGAGAAACTATTTTTAGGAACTTTGAAGATATGCTCAGGTAACAGGGATTTTATCCCAGTGCAATCTCAATGACTTTCTTCACTGCTTCTTCCAAGTGCGTGGCATCCTTGCCGCCGGCTGTGGCGAAATGGGGCGCGCCGCCGCCGCCGCCCTTGATGAGCTTGGCCGCTTCGCGGACGATGGCTCCGGCGTTGAGCTGGCGTTCCTCCACCAGGTTCTTGCTGATCATCACCGTCAACAGCGGTTTGCCTTCGTAGGTAGTGCCCAGCACGCAGAACATGCTTTCGGGCAGGATGCCGGAGAGCTGGAACGCCAGGTCTTTGGCAGCATCGGGAGCATAGGATGAAGGCAACACAGCCTTGATGAGCTTCACGCCGCCGCGTTCCTCGGCATTGCGCACCAGACGGTCGCGCATGGCCAACAGTTGTTCCTTGATGTGCGCCTCCACCTGCTTGCGCAGTCCGTCGTTCTCCTCAATCGTTTTGCGGATAACGGCGGTCAGGTCCTTGGCACCGGCAAAGAAGGACTTCAGGTTGTTCAAGATGTCCTCCTGAGCGTATACCCTTTCTTCGGCAGCCTCGCCCGTGATGGCCTCTATGCGGCGCACGCCGGAGGCCACACTGCTCTCCGAAACGATGCGGAAGAGCCCGATGCGGCCCGTGCTGTGGGCATGGCAACCGCCGCAGAACTCTACGCTCTTGTCAAACTGTACCACACGCACACGGTCGCCGTATTTCTCGCCGAATAGGGCGATGGCTCCCAGCTTCTTGGCCTCCTCCATGGGCACATCGCGGTGATCCTGCAGAGGAATGTCCTCGCGGATGCGGCGGTTCACGATGCGTTCCACTTGACGCAGCTCCTCGGGAGTAACCTTTTGGAAATGGGAGAAGTCGAAGCGCAGGTAGTCCGGTGTCACCAGTGAACCCTTTTGTTCTACGTGCGTTCCCAGGACTTCGCGCAGTGCCTGGTCGAGCAGGTGAGTGGCCGTATGATTGGCCTCGCTGCCCCGGCGGGCTTTCAGGTTTACCTCTGCACGGAAGGATGCTTCGGGGTGAGCCGGCAATTTCTTGGTGAGGTGAATGGGCAGGTTGTTCTCCCGTTTAGTATCGAAAATCTCCACCTTCTCCTCGTCGTTAACCAATACGCCGCAGTCGCCCACTTGGCCACCCATCTCGGCGTAGAAAGGCGTTTCGTCGAGCACGAGTTCGTAGAACACTTGTTTCTTTTGCTGCACACGGCGGTAGCGCAGGATATGGCAGTCGTATTCCGTGAAATCCCAGCCTTTGAATTCCGTTTCCCCTTCTTTCAGCACCACCCAGTCGTCCGTTTCTACGGCAGCGGCGTTCCGGGCGCGCTCCTTCTGCTTCTGCATTTCTGCATCAAACTGCTTTTCGTCCACCGTCAGCCCGTTCTCCTGACAAATTAGCTGCGTGAGGTCTAAGGGGAAGCCGTAGGTGTCGAACAGCGTGAACGCCTTGGTGCCGTCCACTACTTGCAGGCCCGCCTTCTTCGTTTCGGCCACTACACCTTCGAGCATACTGATGCCGGTGGAGAGTGTGCGCAGGAAGCTCTCTTCCTCCTCCTGCATCACGCGGCCTATCAGCACCTGCTGTGCCTTCAGTTCCGGATAAGCCTCGCCCATTTCCTGTACCAAGGTAGGTACGAGTTTGCAGAGGAAGGCTTCGCGCTGTCCGAGGAAGGTGTAGGCATAGCGCACGGCACGGCGCAGGATGCGGCGGATAACATAGCCCGCCTTGGCGTTGGAGGGAAGCTGGCCGTCGGCGATGGAGAAGGAAATGGCACGCAGGTGGTCAGCAATGACACGCATGGCTACATCCACCTTCTCGTCCTTTCCGTACGTGAAGCCCGAGAGTTCCCCTATGCGGCGGATGATGGGCTGGAAAATGTCCGTGTCATAGTTCGACTGTTTGCCCTGGATGGCACGCACCAGACGTTCAAAGCCCATACCCGTGTCAATCACATTCATGGACAGCGGTTCGAGCGATCCGTTCGCCTTGCGGTTGAACTGCATGAACACGATGTTCCAGATTTCGATAACCTGCGGGTCGTCCTTGTTCACCAATTCGTAGCCCGGCTGCTTGGCCTTTTCTTCCGGCGAGCGGCTGTCGAGGTGAATTTCCGAGCAAGGTCCGCAGGGGCCGGTGTCGCCCATTTCCCAGAAGTTGTCGTGCTTGTTGCCGTTGATGATATGGTCGGCGGGCAAGTGTTTGGCCCAAATTTTGGCCGCTTCGTCATCGCGTTCCAGCCCTTCTTCTTCTGAGCCTTCAAACACGGTGGCATAGAGGTTGGCCGGATCCAGCTTCAGCACGTCAACGAGGTATTCCCAAGCCATGTCGATGGCCCCTTCCTTGAAATAGTCGCCAAAGCTCCAGTTGCCGAGCATTTCAAACATGGTGTGGTGATACGTGTCGTGTCCCACCTCTTCCAAGTCGTTGTGTTTACCGCTGACGCGCAAGCACTTCTGCGAGTCCGCCCGTCGGCGCGGCTCCGGGTCGCGTTGTCCCAGGATGATATCCTTCCATTGGTTCATTCCGGCGTTGGTAAACATCAGTGTGGGGTCGTCCTTGATGACCATCGGTGCCGAGGGCACGATGGCATGCCCCTTCGTTTCAAAAAACTTCTTGTAAGAGTCTCTGATTTCGTTAGCAGTCATCATATTTTTTGTAGTTATTTACATTTTGGCTGCAAAGTTAGTGCAAGGTGAGAGCAATGCAAAATAAAAAGCCGCAGGTTTTTCATTTTGCATTGCCGAGCCGCCTTTGAAAAATTCCGAAAACAAAAAAGGCGTAGCCTCTGGAAACGGGGCTACGCCTTAATATATATATCAGAACTTATGGATAATCAGTCCGCTGCGGAGTTTCGGTTCAAACCATGTGGCCTTTGGGGGCATGATGTTGCCGCTGTCGGCAATATCCATGATTTGTTGCATGGAAACAGGGTAGAGGGCGAGCGCCATCTGCATCTCGCCGCTGTCCACACGGCGCTGGAGTTCTTCGAGACCGCGGAGTCCGCCGACGAAGTCGATGCGCTTATCTTTGCGCAGGTCCTTGATGCCCAGCAGTTCGTCCAGTATCAGACGCGATGAGATGTCCACGTCGAGCACCCCGATAGGGTCGCTCGGGTCGAACGTACCCTCGTGAGCCTTCAGCGAGTACCACTGGCCGGAGAGGTAGAGCGAGAATTCATGCGGCTGTTGCGGGCGATACGGTTCGTGTCCTTTGGCCTCCACGTCGAAGTTCTTGGCGAGCGCTTTGAGGAACTCTTCGGCGGTCATGCCGTTGAGGTCCTTCACCACGCGGTTGTAGTCTAAAATAGTCAGCTCGTCGGCCGGGAAACACACCGCCATGTAATAATTGAATTCCTCCTGACCGGTGGCATCGGGCGTTTGCTGCGCCTTTTCGGCACCCACCAAAGCCGCCGCTGCGGAGCGGTGATGCCCGTCGGCAATGTAGAGCGCCTCCATCTGAGCAAACTCCTTAGTAATCAGCTCCTGGTCCTCCTTGTCGGAGACCACCCAGAGTTGATGGCGGAAGCCGTCGATGGGGGCCACGAAGTCATAAACGGGCGGTTGGGCGGCATATTTCTGGCGCAGTTCCAGCAACACGGGGCGCGGATGATAAGCCAGGAACACCGGTTCGATGTGGGCCGAGGTGGCACGCACGTGTTTCATGCGGTCCTCCTCCTTGTCGGCACGGGTGAGTTCGTGCTTTTTAATAACGCCTTGCATATAGTCAGCGACGCTGGCGCATACCACCCACCCGTATTGCGTTTTGCCGTTCATGGTCTGTGCGTACAGATAGTAGCAGTCTGCTTCGTCGGATACGAGCCATCCTTCCTCTTGGAACTTGCGGAACTGTTCGGCACCGCTTTCGTAAACGCGCGGGTCGTATTCGCTGGTTCCTTCGGAAAAGTTGATTTCGGGTTTGATGATATGGTAAAGCGATTTCTCATTGCTGCCGGCTTCGGCGCGTGCCTCTTCTGAGCTGAGTACGTCGTAGGGGCGGCTCTCCACTTGTTCCACCAATGCAACGGGCGGACGCAGGCCACGGAAAGGTTTTATTTTGGGCATGGAATGTAAGGTTTAAGGTTAAAAGGTTATGAGGTTATTGCTGAGGTTATGAGTTTTTAGGTTATAAGGTTATAAGATTACTATTTGAGCGGGCGATGTTCAGGCGTTACAGTAGTAACTTCATAACCTCATAACCCCATAACCTGATAACCGGGTTACGCAGTAAAATTATAACCTCATCACCTCACGTCTTGCCATCAGGCCACAATTACTTGTTCACTTGGAACTTCTTCACGCCTTCTTCGAGGAAATCCACGATTTGCTGGGCTGCAGCGAGTCCGGCGTTGATGTTAGCCTCTTTGGTCTGTGCGCCCATCTTCTTGGGTGTGAAGATGTAGCGGTCGCCGAGGAGTTCCACGGCGCGGTCGTGGTCGGCCAGTTTCAGGTCCGTCACGTAGCGCAGGTCTGGGCGTTCCGTCATGGCCTTGATGAGCCCCTCTTCATCGATGATGTCCTGCCGGGCCGAGTTTACCAGGATGGCATCCTTGCGCATCACGCTGACAAGGTCGTAGCCGATGCTGCGGCGCGTTTCGGGAGTGGAGGGGATGTGCAGGCTCACGATATTGTTGAAGGTAAAGAGGTCGTGGAGCGACTCGTGCACGTGGAAACCGGCATCGATAATCTTCTGCGGGCGGTTCAGCGGCGAATAGCTGGAGATGTCCATACCCATACCGTGCGCAATGCGAGCCAGGTTCTGAGCCACGGCACCGAAGGCCAGCAGACCGAGCTTCTTACCCATCAGTTCAGTACCCGAGGTGCCGTTGAACTTGTTGCGGCAAGCGTAAATGAGCAGACCGATGACGAGTTCCGCCACAGCATTGGCATTTTGTCCCGGTGTGTTCATCACCACGATGTGGTGAGCCGTGGCAGCAGCCAGGTCCACGTTGTCGTAGCCCGCTCCTGCGCGCACGATGATTTTCAAATTGGGCGCAGCGTCCATCACCTCCCCGTCAATTTTGTCAGAGCGGATGATGAGCGCGTCTACATCGGCAACTGCGGCCAACAGTTGCGCCTTCTCGGTATACTTTTCAAGAAGTTCCAGCTGATAGCCTACGGGGTCGAGAATATCTTTAATGCCTTTTACAGCAACGGGTGCAAAAGGCTTTTCGGTAGCAACAAGTACTTTCATGCTTCGATGGTATATAAATGAAAGTTGAAAGTTGAGGGCTTATAGTTTATAATTATACTCACTGAGCAAACATAAGAGGGCTACGTCCTGCATGGTATTCAGCTGCATAAACTTTAAACTATAAACTCTCAACCATAAACTAAAAAAATTTTACGCCTTGTGCATGGCTTCAAATTCCTGCATGCAAGCTACGAGTGCCTGTACGCCTTCGAGCGGCATGGCGTTGTAGCACGAAGCGCGGAAGCCGCCCACCGAACGGTGGCCCTTCACGCCCTGCATGCCCTTGCTCTGGGCAAACTTCAGGAAGTCTGCTTCGAGTTCTTTGTACTCGTCGGCCATTACGAAGCAGATATTCATCAGCGAGCGGTCCTCCTTGGCTGCCGTGCCCTTGAAGAGCGGGTTGCGGTCAATTTCTCCGTAGAGCAGGGCGGCACGCTCTTCGGCGCGGCGGGCCATCTCCTTCACACCACCTTGCGCCTTAATCCATTTGAGGTTTTGGAGCGCACAGTAAATAGGTACTACGGGCGGCGTGTTGAACATCGAACCCTTGTCCACGTGAGTGCGGTAATCCAGCATCGTGGGGATGGGGCGGCTCACGTGGCCCAGCAGTTCGTCCTTCACGATGACGAAGGTAACGCCCGCCATGGAGAGGTTCTTCTGCGCGCCGCCGTAGATCAGGCCGTATTTGCTCACGTCAACGGGACGGGAGAAGATGTCGCTCGACATATCGGCCACCAGGGGTACGGGGCTGTCAAGGTCCTTGCGGAGTTCCGTGCCGTAGATGGTATTGTTCGTCGTGATGTGGAAATAGTCCGCATCAGCGGGAATTTCATAATCCTTCGGGATGAACGTGTAGTTGGCATCGGCCGACGAAGCCACCTCTACCACTTCGCCGAAGAGCTTGGCTTCCTTCAAAGCCTTCTTGGCCCACACGCCCGTGTTGAGGTAAGCAGCCTTCTTCTCCAGCAGGTTATAGGGAACCATGCAGAATTCCAGGCTGGCACCGCCACCCAAGAAGAGCACCGAGTAGCCTTCAGGAATGTCGAGCAATTCCTTGAACAAAGCCTGCGCTTCGTCCATCACTGCCTGAAATTCCTTCGTACGGTGGCTGATTTCCATCAAGGAAAGACCCATGTCGCCAAATTCCACACAAGCCTCGGCCGTAGCCTTCATCACTTCTTGCGGGAGGATAGACGGACCCGCGCCAAAATTGTATTTTTTCATGCCTTAGTTGATTTAGGGGTAATAAATAGGTTTGTTGCGGGCGAAGGTATAGGTTTTATCTTTACTTGCCAAACAAAACTCCTTTTTTTTATTGACGACAACAGAGTACAACGAATAGCAACTTATTTCTTTAAGAAAGTAGTCCTTAATTGTCTAAGTCGTAGTCCTTTTTTAACATTGTCCCGTATTCTCCGCGTGCATACCCAGTGCGCCAAGTCCTGCGAGGCCAAACTTTCAACTTCTTTCCAAGAATTGCACGGCTTTTCAATAACTGTGCGAAGTTTTATTTACCTTTGCATCGCAATTATACATCAAAATCAAAAACCTACAGAATATGAGCGAACAACTGAAAAAGGTAAAGCAGCTTGTCGAACTTCGCCAAAAAGCACGCCTCGGCGGCGGCGAAAAAGCCATCGAGAAGCAGCACGCCAAAGGAAAAGCCACGGCACGCGAACGTATCGAACTCCTCCTGGACAAAGGTTCCTTCGAGGAGATGGACATGTTCAAACTCCACCGCTGCCACTACTTCGGCATGGAAAAGAAACAGTACCTCGGCGACGGCGTGGTGGCCGGTAGTGGCACCATCAACGGCCGGCTGGTATATGTCTTTGCACAGGACTTCACCGTGAACGGCGGCTCCCTGTCCGAAACGATGGCTGAAAAAATCTGCAAGGTCATGGACCAGAGCCTCAAGATGGGCGCACCCTGCATCGGCCTTAACGACTCGGGCGGCGCACGTATCCAGGAAGGCATTAACGCCCTTGCCGGCTTCGGCGAAATCTTCCAGCGCAACATCGAAGCCAGTGGCGTAGTTCCTCAGATTTCCGGCATCTGCGGCCCCTGTGCCGGCGGTGCTGTCTACTCCCCCGCGCTCACCGACTTTGTCGTCATGCTCGAAGGCATCAGCTATATGTTCCTTACCGGTCCCAAAGTTGTAAAAACCGTTACAGGCGAGGACGTCACCCAGGAGGACCTTGGCGGTGCAGCCGTCCATTCCACTAAGAGCGGTGTCTGCCATTTCACGGCCAAGACCGAGGAAGAGTTCGCACAGCTCATCCGTCGCCTCCTTTCTTATATTCCTCAGAACAACATGGAGCGCGCCCCGCGCATCCCCTGCACCGACCCTATCGACCGTAAGGAAGATTCGCTCAACGAAATCATTCCTGACAACCCCAACATGGCCTATGATATGTACAAGGTCATCGGTGCCGTGGTCGACAACGGCGAGTTCCTCGAAGTGCAGCGTAACTTTGCCCGCAACATCATCATCGGCTTCGCCCGCTTCAACGGCCAGAGCGTCGGCGTCGTAGCCAACCAGCCCAGCGTCTACGCCGGCGTGCTCGACTGCAACGCCTCGCGCAAGGCAGCCCGTTTCGTCCGCTTCTGCGACTGCTTCAACATCCCCATCGTTTCCCTCGTCGACGTCCCCGGTTTCCTCCCCGGCACCGGCCAGGAGTACAACGCCGTCATCGACCACGGTGCGAAGTTGCTCTACGCCTACGGCGAAGCCACAGTGCCCAAGGTAACCGTCACCCTCCGCAAGAGCTACGGCGGTTCCCATATCGTCATGGGCTGCAAGCAGCTCAAGGCAGACCTCAACTACGCTTGGCCCTCCGCCGAAATTGCCGTGATGGGCGCATCCGGTGCAGTCGCCATCCTCGACGGCAAAGAAGCCAAGACGAAGGAAGACCCCAAAGCCTTCCTCGCCGAAAAGGAGAAAGAGTACAACGACCTCTTCACCAACCCCTACAAGGCAGCTGAGTTCGGCTACGTGGACGATGTCATCGAACCTCGCAACACTCGTTTCCGCATCTGCCGCGCACTTGCCCAACTGGAGAACAAGCGCGAAACCCGTCCTGCCAAGAAGCACGGCAACATACCCCTTTAATCATCCGAACTGCGAAGCATGAAGACTTTCCATTATACCATCGGCGGCAAGCAGCTCACCATCCGTCTTGACGAGAAACAAGGCACCATCGCCAACCTCCTCGTTGACGGTCAGCACCCCCTGCCCACCGACGAAGAGATGTCAGCCTACGCTGCCGTCATCTCCCTCGCCCTCCTCGCCTACGACGTAGAAGTCGTCCACGACGATGAGCCCGGCATCATCACCGTCGAACACCACCGCACCGGCTGGAACAACCCCTCCGCCCTGATGATGCAACTCCAATAATCACTCTTTTTCCCCGAAACAATGAAACAATACAAATATACCATCAACGGAGCCCAGTACGATGTCACCATCGACAGCATCGTTGGCTCCAAAGCCAAAGTTGAAGTCAACGGCATACCCTTTGAAGTGGAAATGCACGGTTCCTCACTCGTAGAAGAAGATCTCCCCACCATGTC
>OBLI01001472.1_pt1 | contig 22856 bp, 23 predicted proteins | sample 1519701 | NCBI WGS metagenome assembly OBLI01 (sample SAMEA3663005, study PRJEB22513) | pig gut metagenome | biome: pig gut; feature: pig-associated habitat; material: faeces | place: France | collected 2012
GGGATAAATACTGGGGTTGTGGAGGTTTTTAACCCACCATTACCCCTGAAGAGCCTTTTCTTTCAGTTAATTTTCTTCAGACATTTCATCATAATACATTTCCTCTCTTTCGTAATTGATATATCTGTTACTTTCCCTAGTATAAAACCTTTACTTTCGGTTATTCAAGACAAACTTTGCGCTCTTTTTGATACTTTTTCTCATTTACTGTGGTTTTTTCCACGAGAAAACCACTTTGTGATACAATAGCAGATCCACGCCTGCGCTCATTCTACGACCGGAAATAGGAGCGTCAAGATGGTCTGCGTATCTCAAACAGTGGTTCTCCCGCCTTGATCTCTCCATCTTTTAGCAGATGGATCTGCTGATTTTCCTCTAATTCGGTACAGACCACCGGAGATGCAAGGGACGGTGCGTGGTCACGCAGATAGATCCGATCGATCTTTAAGATCCGTTCGCCCTTTCTCATCCGCTGTCCCTGTCTGGCAAGTACCGTAAAGCCCTTTCCATTCAGCTTCACTGTGTCGATCCCAATGTGGATCAAAAGACTGACTCCGGTATCTGTCAGGTATCCGACTGCATGTCCGGTATCAAAAATAAATGTGATCTCACCATCCTCCGGTGCACAGATATAGTTGTCTTTTGGTGTGACAACTGCTCCATCTCCCATCATTTTTCCGGCAAAGGCTTCATCCGGTGCCTTCTCTAAGGCTTCTGCCACTCCTGTGATCGGACTGCTGATTTTTATTATCTGCGGCTTTTTCGATCGGTCTTCCACATTTGCTTTTTCATCCTTACCGTCTGTTTCTGTCTCTGCATCGCTGCCATCATCCTCTGAGGATGACGGATTCTCTGATACTTTAAGATCCTCTGAAAGTTCTGATCCCTCCGGCAGGGCATCTAAATAGTCGCTCAGATCCGACTTGATGACCGTAACATTCGGTCCGTAGATCACCTGTACACCATTTCCCTTTTTTATCACACCGGATGCTCCGGTTGCACGCAGAATATCTTCCTTCACCTTTGTCACATCAACAACCGTACAGCGGAGTCTGGTTGCACAGCAGTCTACATCACTGATATTGTCCCTGCCGCCGAGTCCTCTTATGATCTTAGCACTTAAACCACTTTCTGCGGCTGCACTTTCATGCCCTTTCATCTCTCCGGCTTTTCCTCTTGTACGGACATCCTCCTTGGTATACAGCTTTGTCTCTGTATCATCCGCTTCCCTTCCCGGTGTCTTATAATCGAACTTTTTAATCATAAACCGGAAAATAATGTAATATAAGAAGAAATAGATGATCCCGACCGGGATCACACGAAGCCAGCATGTTTTTGCATTTCCCTGTAAGATGCCAAAGAAAAAGAAATCCAAAAGCCCACCGGAAAAAGTCAGCCCGACTGCAATATCAAGCATATGCGCGATCATATAGGCACTTCCCGCTAAGACCACCTGTACCGCAAACAGTGCCGGTGCAACAAACAGAAAGGAGAACTCGATCGGCTCGGTGATACCAGTTGCCATACTTGCTAAGGCAGCGGATAAAAGAAGTCCTCCCGCCCTTTTTTTCTTCTCCGGCTTCGCACACTGGTACATGGCAAGTGCTGCTCCCGGAAGTCCGAAGATCATAAAGATAAACTCTCCGGAAAAATACCGCGTTGCGTCTGCACTGAAATGCGTGATATTTGCCGAATCTGCAAGCTGTGCAAAAAAGATATTCTGTCCCCCGGAAACAAGCTGCCCTGCGACTTCTGCCGTTCCACCTACAGCAGTCTGCCAGAACGGCATATAAAATACGTGGTGCAGTCCGAATGGGATCAGTGCACGTTTGATCAGTCCAAAGATCAGCGTTCCCACATAACCGGAACCGGTCACAAGCGCACCTAGCGCATAGATTCCATTTTGCACTGCCGGCCAGACAAAATACATCAGTATTCCGACAAACATATATACCAGCGTTGAAATGATCGGTACAAATCTGGTTCCTCCAAAAAAGGATAAGGCACTCGGAAGCTGTATCCGGTAAAACCGGTTATGCAATGCCGCCACTCCAAGTCCTACGATAATCCCGCCAAAGACGCCCATCTGTAAGGACAGGATCCCACATACCGGAGTTACTGTTCCCTCTAATACCGTATCCGAAATACTTCCATCTGCAAGGATCTCTCCCCCGATGGTAAGCATGGCATTGATCGCGGTATTCATAACAAAGTATGCGATCACGGCAGAAAGTGCCGATACTTCTTTTTCCTTTTTTGCCATTCCGATCGCCACACCGACAGCAAAAATAAGCGGCAGGTTATCAAACACCGCACTGCCGACACGGTTCATGATCATAAGTAAAGCATGCAGGATCGTTCCCTCTCCAAGTATTTTGGTAAGATGGTAGGTTGCGATCGTTGTTGCATTCGTAAAGGAACTTCCGATTCCAAGCAGCAGGCCTGCTACCGGAAGAATTGCGATCGGAAGCATAAAGCTGCGCCCGATCCGTTGTAAAACACCAAATATTTTTTCCTTCATTTTCTACTCCTCCTCTGCTTTTATCTATTTTGTACAAAAAAGAAGCATTCATACACAAAAACAGAGATCATGCATTCCATATCTCTATGAAACACATGATCTCTGTCTTCTGAAACTATGATTGAATCGTTACTTAAATACAATAATCAAGGTTGGCTTCCTGCTGCCATTCGATCAGATCCTGCAGGGTGTACTTATCTACCACACCATTGATCGCATCGTTTAATTCCCTCCAGATCCTAAGCGATACACATTCTGCCTGCCGCTCACAGGTATTGACATCATCATCTAAGCAGGACACCGGGGCAAGACTGCCTTCGACCTGTCTTAAGATCATTCCGATCGTATAATCCTTCGGCTCCTTTGTCAGACGATAACCGCCCTGCGGTCCACGGATACTTTTTACATATCCTGCGCGGACAAGTATTGATATGATCTGCTCTAAATACTTCATGGAAATATCCTGACGCTCTGCGGTATCCTTTAAACGTACCGGTTCCACTTCATCATTCATTGCTATGTCGAGTAATAAACGTACTGCATAACGACCCTTTGTAGATATCTTCATATTGCTCTCCATTTCTATATAACGATTACCTGTATCATTCAATGGTACTAGTATACTTCTCTTTTCCTAGTATGTCAATATGAATTATTGAAAACCTCACGTTTCAGGCTTTTAGTAATCCTCGTCCTCTAATCCTTCGGAAATATCGTTCTTCGGCTTCTCAAGTCCTTCGATCTTAATGCCGTGCTTTGTTGCATAATCCCAGAGTGCTGCATGGATACCCTCTTCTGCTAAAAGAGAACAGTGAACCTTCACCGGTGGAAGTCCGTCTAATGCTTCCATAACTGCCTTATTGGTTACCTGTAATGCCTCCTGAATGGACTTACCCATAACAAGCTCGGTTGCCATACTGCTGGTTGCAACGGCTGCACCGCATCCGAATGTCTTAAACTTACAGTCACGGATGATTCCGTCATCATCGATGTCTAAATAGATTCTCATGATATCGCCACATTTTGCGTTACCAACAGTACCAACACCACTTGCGTTTTCAATTTCTCCTACATTTCTTGGATGCTGAAAATGATCCATTACTTTTTCACTATACATAATTTTATCCTTCCTATCCTGTTATTTTGCTTCGTTTTTTACAAAGTCTTCATATAATGGTGACATCTCACGCAGATGTGCAACAATCTTCTTCAACTCATCTACGGTTGTATCTACATCTTCCTTCGTTGTATCTGCACCAAGTGTCAGACGAAGTGATCCATGTGCGATCTCATGCGGCAGTCCGATTGCTAAAAGTACATGGGACGGATCTAAGGAACCGGATGTACATGCAGAACCGGAGGATGCGCAGATTCCCTTCATATCTAACATGATCAAAAGGGATTCTCCCTCGACGAACCGGAAACATACATTGACGTTGTTCGGAAGACGTTTCACACGGTCTCCGTTTACCTTTACGTATGGGATCTCTTTTTCAATTCTTCCGATCAGGTAGTCACGAAGCTCGATCTCTTTATCGGTACGCTCCTTCATATTTGCGACTGCAAGCTCTACTGCCTTGCCAAAGCCTACGATACCCGGCACGTTCTCTGTTCCGGCACGACGCTTTCTCTCCTGTGCGCCGCCATGGATAAAGGAACGGATCTTAATGCCCTTACGGATATATAAAAAGCCGATTCCCTTTGGTCCGTTTAACTTATGGCCGCTGCTGCTTAACATATCAATGTTCATCTCATCTACATTGATCGGAACCTGTCCGAATGCCTGTACTGCATCCGTATGGAATAAAACACCATGCTCATGGGCGATTCTTCCGATCTCTGCAACCGGCTCGATCGTACCGATCTCGTTATTTGCAAACATAATTGAGATCAGGATTGTATCCGGACGGATTGCTGCCTCTAAGTCCTCTAAAGAGATCAGTCCGTTTTCATCCACATCCAGATAGGTGATCTCAAAGCCATGCTGCTCTAAGTAATCACAGGTATGCAGGATTGCATGATGCTCGATCTTAGATGTGATGATGTGCTTGCCCTTGCTCTGGTATGCATCGGCAGTTGCCTTTAATGCCCAGTTATCAGATTCGCTTCCGCCTGCGGTAAAATAGATCTCCTCAGGCTTTGCACCAAGTGCATTTGCGATCGTATCTCTTCCCTTTGTAACTGCTTTCTTGCTCTCTTCACCAAATGCATATACGGTGGATGCATTTCCGTAGTATTCTGTAAAATATGGCAGCATTGCTTCTACTACCTCCGGTGCAGTCTTAGTGGTTGCTGCATTATCCAGATAAATCAGTTTCTTCATGATTCTTCACCTTCCTGTTTATTTGTCTTATTTTGTTCAAGTAGTTCACCGATGTAAATATTATCTACGGTTTCGTTGATACTATCATTGATTTTTTCCCATACAATACGGCTTAAGCAGTTCTTCGATCCCACACAGTGCAGATCCGCCTTCCCGTTAACTGCCACACAGTCAACCGAAACAAGCTCCTCTTCTAAGGCTCGTAACACCTCACCGACCGTGTACTCCTTCACCGGTCTTGTCAGCTCATATCCGCCATTGGCACCACGCACACTCTTTACCAGTCCCGCATGCTTTAACCTTGCCACAAGCTGCTCTAAGTAGCTTACGGATATATCCTGTCTTTTCGAGATCATCGTCAGAGATACCGGACCATTCTCGCTGTATACAGCCAGATCAATAAACGCCCTGAGACCATACCGCGCTTTTGTTGAAAGTTTCATATCCTTCTCCTTTGATTAAATCCCGACTATTTTAGTCGGATTTCATTTGAAATACTAACACCTCCATATTTTTCTGTCAACATCCGGTTGTAAAATATATCCATATAATTTGTGCGGATATATTTTACAGATATAAAAAGGCGGGAAAACTCCCGCCTGATGTCCGATATTCTTATTCTAGAGCTGTTGTTCTTACCGGCAGGAAGTACTGATCGATTCGATCGCTACCGCTCCGCCTCGTACGACCTCGATGGTCTTATACTTTGATTTTAAGAGTGCGATCAGCTCATTATTACGCCGCTCTGTCAGCTTACATTCTAAGAGCACACTGTCTTTTCCGATGTCTGCCACCTGTACATTAAATACCTGTGCGATCTGGAATACCTCTTCCTTGTCTGCGGTTGAGCAGTGAAGCACCTTGGCAAACAGGATCTCCTTCATATGGATCGGCACATTGGTCAGATCGATCACCTTGATGACCTCGACCATGCGGTTTAACTGCTTTTTAATCTGCTCAAAGGTAATATCATCACTTGTCACACAGATCGTCATACGGGATACGGTTTCATCCTCGGTTGTACCTACGGTAAGACTTTGCAGGTTGTATGATTTTCCGGAAAAAAGACCGGACACTTTGGCCAGAACGCCGACCTGATTTTCTACATATAATGCAATCCATCTGTTTTTCATCCGTCTATCCTCCTATTTTAAAATCATCTGGTTCATTGCTGTTCCACTCTTCACCATCGGAAGTACGATCTCTTCGGTTGCGATCATAAACTCAATGATCGTTGGTGCATCGGTATGTGTTCTTGCTTCGGCAATCGCTGCTTCGATCTCTTCTTCCTTTTCCACACGGATACCGTATGCGCCATAGCTTTCTGCAAGCTTTACAAAATCCGGCTCATATTTCGGGCAGGCATCACTCGGTCCCTTACACATCGGCGGACAATTTTTCCGTCTGCGCAGACAGGTCGCTTCGTAACGCTTTCCATAAAAGAGCTGCTGCATCTGCCGCACCATGCCAAGATAATAATTATTCAGCAGACAGATGATCACCGGTGTTCCCTGTACAACTGCGGTTGCCATCTCCTGAATATTCATCTGAAAGCCGCCATCTCCGGTAATACATACAACCGGTATATCCGGGTTGCCAAGCTTTGCCCCGATTGCTGCCGGGAATCCAAAGCCCATGGTACCAAGTCCACCGGATGTGATCAGCTGCTTTTGCTCATCAAGATCTATGTACTGCGTTGCCCACATCTGATGCTGTCCGACATCGGTGACATAGATCGCCTTTTCTCCATCAAAACTGTGGTTGATGCCTTCCATGATCATCTGAGGTGTCATGCCACGGTCTCTTCGCATCTCAAGCGGGTTCTCTTTATCCCATTCTGCGATCTGCTTTCTCCAGGACGTGGTCTTTTTCTCCTCTGCCCATTCGATCAGCTTCTCTAAAGCAACATTTGCATCCGCAACGATCGGAACATCTACGACAACATTTCTTGAAATCGATGCAGTATCCACATCAATATGAACAATCTTCGCCTTTGGTGCAAACTCATTCAGATCTCCGGTGATACGGTCATTGAATCTTGTACCAATGGAAAACAGGACATCACATTCCATGACTGCCATATTGGCCGCATATCTTCCGTGCATGCCACAGTTGCCGACATAGAGCGGATGATGTGCCGAAAGTGCTCCTTTTCCCATGATCGTTGTAACAACCGGAACCTGCATTTTTTCCGCAAACTCCGCTAACTTATCATTTGCTTTTGCAATATTGATGCCACCACCAGCTAAGATCAGTGGACGCTTTGCACTCTTTAAAAGCTTATATGCCTTCTTCAGCTGTCCGACATGTACACCTTCATTGATCTTATAACCACGGATATCCACATGATCCGGATATTCTGCCTTTCCCGGTGTCGTCTGGATATCTTTTGGCAGATCGATCAGCACCGGTCCCGGCTTTCCGGTTGTCGCAATATGGAATGCCATCTTAAGGATCTTTCCTAAGTCGTTGCGGTCCCTTACCGTTACACCATACTTGGTAACACTTCTCGTCATTCCGACAATGTCTACCTCCTGGAACGCATCGTTTCCGATCAGGCTAAGCGGCACCTGTCCGGTAATACAGACAAGCGGGATATTATCATAATGCGCATCGGCAAGTCCGGTAATGATATTCGTTGCACCCGGACCGCTTGTTACGATACAGACACCCACCTTTCCCGTGGAACGTGCATAGCCTTCTGCCTCATGGATTAGTCCCTGCTCATGTCTCGGTAAAATGACCCGGATATCATCCTGCTTATATAATTCATCAAAAAGGTCTGTTACCATACCGCCCGGATATCCGAATACAGTATCAACGCCTTCTTCCTGTAAAGCCTTTACAACTAATTTTCTTCCTGTAATATCCATTTCGTCCTCCTACCCTATGAATCCTGTAGTTTTTAAAATATAAATCCATCCTGTCAGTGTAAATGCCGCTAAAAGTGTTGTCATAACGATGACACTTGCGGTCAGCACGCCATCATTTTTCATATTCTTTGCCATAATATAGCAGCTTGGTGTCGTCGGTGATGCAAGCATGATCAGAATAGCAACCATCTTTTCTCCGTCAAAGCCAAGTGCGGCTGCAACCGGTAAAAAGATCAGGGGCTGGATCACTAACTTGATCAGTGCGGCTGCTATGGTAGGCTTAATCTTTGCAAGTGCCTTTCTGCCCTCAAAGCCTGCACCTAAAGCGATCAGTGCTAACGGTGTTGCCATCTGTGCCACCTTGTTGACCGTCGAATCCACGATCACCGGGAAATCTAACCCCAGCAAAGCCGCGATCAGTCCAAGCAGAATTCCAATAATGATCGGATTCTTTGCAATATTTACCAGTGCCTGTCTGATCTTTCCATGATCTCTTTCTTCTCCATCCTCTGTATCTGCTTCAAAGGTCAGTACGATCACGGAAAAAATATTATAAAGCGGAACTGCTCCGATGATCATCAGCGGCCCCATCGCAGACTGTCCATAGATATTTTCAATAAAGGCCAGTCCCATCACGGCTGCACTACTACGGAAAGATGCCTGTACAAACGCTCCACGGATCGATCTGTCTTTGACAAACAGCTTCGTACATCCCCAGATCACCCAGAAACAGACCGTACTTGCGGCTGCGCAAAACAACACATACTTCAGATCAAAGACTTCACGGATCGCTACCGAAGAAATATCCCGAAAGAGCATAAATGGCAGCGTCACCTTAAAGTTAAACTTATTTGCCACAGAAACAAAATTGTCATTGAGCATTCCGATCTGTCTTAAAAAATATCCGATTACCATTACGAAAAAAATCGGAAGTGTCACATTCAAACTAAAAATAAAATTATCCATAATACCAGCGCCTTGCCAAATCCTCTTATGCCTGTTTCTTTACATATTTGCGGAATACGTACTCCAGATCAAAATAGGTCTGTTCTTCACTTTCCTCTGCGATCTGCCACTCCGGCTTCTCGTCCAGCTTCGGGAAATAGGTATCGGCATCATAGGCATAATCAATATAAGTCACATGCGCCGTATCACATTCGTCTAACAGCTGGCGGTAAATACTCTCTCCACCGATCACATAAATATCCTCACTCGCATACTTCGAAAGCTCCGCATGCAGCTCGTCCATATCATGCACGACGATCGCTCCGTTGCCCTTATAAGAAATATCCTTCGTCACAACAATATTCGTCCGGTTCTTTAACGGAGCCTGATTCGGGAAGCTCTCTAACGTCTTTCTTCCCATGACAACAACCTTCCCGGTCGTCGTCTGCCGGAAAAACTTCATGTCATCCGGAATGCTGACAAGTAACTTATTCTGATAACCAATTGCCCAGTTCTTATCTACTGATACGATTAAATTCATGGTAAACCTTCTTTCTAAAAAATAACTGCTTTATATACACTTACGGCGAAGAATCCCGCTCTGCTTGCAGATGCAGGTCACTTTTGACCTGCAAGGGATTCTTCAGTCTGAACCTAGTACTTCTTAGATGCGGTATTACACGCATCCTAGAAGTACTGTTCAGACTGCGACAGGAATATTCTTCACCTGTGGTCCTGTCACATAGTTTTCTAACTTCACATCATCCGGTGTAAACTGATAGAAATCCTTAATCTCCGGATTCAGCCAGAAGGTCGGTGCTTCATGTGTCTCCCTTGTGATCAGTTCCTTCACGATCGGGATATGTCTGTCATAAATATGTGCATCCGCAATGACATGCACCAGTTCGCCCACCTGCATGTCACAGACCTGTGCTAACATGTGTACCAATACGGCATACTGACATACATTCCAGTTGTTTGCAGTCAGGATATCCTGGGAACGCTGGTTTAAGATTGCATTCAAGATCAGCTTATCCTCTCCCTTTTTCTGTGTCACATTAAATGTCATACTGTATGCACATGGATACAGATGCATCTCACTTAAGTCCTGATGTACATAGATGTTTGTCATAATACGACGGCTGAACGGATTGTTCTTCAGATCATAGATCACACGATCCACCTGATCCATCATGCCTTCCTTATATTTATGCTTCACGCCCATCTGATAGCCGTATGCCTTACCGATCGAACCTGTCTCATCTGCCCATTCATCCCATACATGACTGTTTAAGTCATGAATATTGTTCGACTTTTTCTGCCAGATCTAGAGCATCTCATCGGTACAGCTTTTGATTGCGGTTTTTCGAAGGGTAATAGCAGGAAACTCCTTCGACAGGTCATAGCGGTTGACCACACCGAACTTCTTAATTGTATAGGCACTCGAGCCATCCTCCCAGTGCGGGCGGACTTTTTCACCCTCTGTGCTTACACCGTTTTCCAGTATATCCTTACACATATCAATAAAAATCTGATCTGCTTTGCTCATCTTAATAACCATGCCTTTCTCTCAGCCTGCAAACACCGGGTTGCAGACACTTTCCGGTATCTGCTTCGCTTTGTCGCTTCTGACTATTGTAACTAATTTTAAAAACATACGCAAGGGACAGATTTAGCCAATCGGCTTCTGTCCCTCCTGCTTTCTTTTCTCATATCTTTGGAAAAGTACATCTGCAAATATTCCAAGTAAAATTCCGGTAACCATGCCCACCAACACATCAGATGGATAATGGATTCCCACATACAGTCTCGAAAATCCGATCAGTGCCGCGAAAACCAGTGCCGGTATCCCATACCGTTTTGGCATTCTTCGGAAAATCACCGTTGCTGCCGCAAAGGAGCTTCCGGTATGACCGGATGGAAAAGAATAATCCACTGCCGGCTTTACGATACACTGCAATCCATCGATCACTTCATACGGACGTATCCGCGCGACCGACAGCTTTAAGATTCCGTTATTGACAATCAGCGAACCGATCAGTGCCATTGCCGATACGATTCCGGTCTTTCTGGTCTTCGGGATCAGAAGCAGTACCAGTGTAATGACGATCCAGATCATTCCGGCATTCCCCAGTGACGTGATAAACTTCATCACTCCATCCAGCCCGGACATACGGATATGTTCCTGTATCCATAACAAGATATTTCCATCTAATTCCAAAAAGCCCTGCATGTCTATTCCCCCTGCATCAAAATCTTTTTATCCATGCTGCCGGATACAAATCCTTCCAAGTCCAGCGTAATATACAAAAATCCGGCTTTTTTCAGGCATTCTACGACTTCCGTCCGGTGTTCCATCAGACGTTCAAAGTCACAGGTATCCACCTCGATCCTTGCGACATCTCCATGTACGCGGACTCTTACATTATAAAATCCCATCCCGCGAAGCTGCTCCTCTGCCTGCTCTACATGCCGCATATCCTCGTAGCTTAAATGTGTTCCATATGGAAATCTCGTTGCAAGGCACGGCATCGACGGCTTATCTGCAACAGCAATGCCATACTCTGCTGCTAAACGCCGCACTTCCTTTTTCGTCATATGCACTTCGGCAAGCGGACTTGCAATGCCAAGCTCATGCACCGCACGGATTCCCGGACGGTAAACATGCAGGTCATCTTCGTTCGTTCCCTCAATACAAAGCGGGATCTGATGCTTTGTGGCATATTCCTTTAACTGTGTAAACAGATATTTCTTACAACGGTAACAACGGTCTGTCGGATTATCGGAGACCCCTGCTTCTTCTAATTCATCCACCTGTAACAACATGTGGATCGCACCTGCATCCCCTGCAAGCTGCTTTGCCTGCTCGGCTTCGCAGACCGGATGCAGAGTTGTCTGTATCGTGACCGCATAGACCTTTGTCTGATTTTTTGCTGCTGCCTCACAAAGCATATATAAAAGCAGACTGCTGTCCGCCCCGCCGGAAAATGCAAGCAGCGTATCTGACTTCGTATGTTCCTTCATCCAGTCTGATAACTGTCTTTTCTTCTCTTCGTACTGATCCATTCTTCTATGCTTCCTCTCTTACTTCTCTGACTGCATGGCAGCTTCGCATGCCTGATAAATCTTCCGATAACACTCTGTGTATCCCATGCCGATTCTTCTGCACACTGCCGCAACACTCTCATATTCCGGTGCAAATGTGATCCCATTTTCCCGTCTGCAAAGCTTTACTTCAATGCTACCATATGTAGTCTCTATCGTCTTATTCTCTCTTTTTAGAATCGTCCGTTCCATCTGCTGTCTGCGTATTCCGATCGTTGTCGTATGTAAAAAGATCAGCCGCTCCATCTCCGGGATCTTTTCCTCATCACAAAGCACCGTAAGCTGATATGCCGGGCGGTTCTTTTTCATATAGACCGGAATATAATGAACATCTCTTGCGCCTGCACAAAGAAGTTCCTCCATGACAAATCCCAGTGCTTCCCCGGTGCAGTCATCAATATTACTCTCTAACTTATAGATCGTATCATACTTCGTCTGACCTGTTTCTTCTATTAATAGAATACGTAAGATTCCCGGTCTGTCATATTCCCGTTTTCCAGCTCCGATTCCCGTTTTTAAGATACGAAACTGCTCCGGCAGATGATCACCGGTCCGCACCGCAGCTGCAATTGCCGCTCCGGTCGGTGTCACAAGCTCTCCTTCGGTCTGCGTGACATGCAGGGATAATCCATTCTGTTCTACAATATTGACAACCGCCGGTACCGGAACCGGGATCAGACCATGCTGACACCGGATCATTCCGTGTCCTTCCTCTAAGGCAGGAACGATCACGTCTGTGATACCAAGATCATCAAAGCATACTGCCGCAGCGATCACATCTACGATTGAATCCACTGCACCGACTTCATGGAAATGTACATCCTCCCGGTCAACACCATGTGCCTTTGCTTCTGCATCCGCTAAAATATCAAAAATACGAATTGCCAGTTCTCTTGCATGTGGTGTCATATCCGTTGCCTGAATGATCTGACGGATTTCAGCCAGACCACGATGCGTATGTGTATGTTCCTGCGCATGTACTGCTTCCCCGGTATGCGTATGCCCATATAAGTACGCCATATCATGATCGTGGTTTTCATGCGCCGCATCTAACTGTACTGCAAAATCACAGGCATCCAGTCCGCTTTTTTTCACACGGCTGATCTTAATCTGAAAACCGGAAACCGGAATACTTTCCAAAGTATGCGTCAGCCGCTTTTCATCTGCGCCAAGATCTAATAATGCTGCAACTGTCATATCCCCACTGATACCGCTTGCACACTCAAGATAGAGACTTTTTTTCGTATTGTTTTTTATATTCTTATCTGCCATTCTCTTTATCCTCATCTGTATCGATCTGCTTTGCATGACACACCAGCCGGTTGATCTGCGTTGCCATATAGCCGGCACCATAACCATTATCAATATTCACCACTGCGACCCCGTTTGCGCACGAGTTGATCATGGTAAGCAGTGCCGAAAGTCCGTGCATACTTGCTCCGTAGCCCACCGAAGTCGGAACTGCGATGACCGGCTTATCCACCAGCCCGCCTAACACACTCGCAAGTGCACCCTCCATTCCGGCAACCGCCACGATGCAGTTGGCACTCTGGATCACATCAAGCCGCGATAACAGCCGGTGCAGTCCGCTGACTCCGACATCATAGATCCGTTCTACCTGACTTCCAAAATATTCTGCGGTCTGGGCTGCTTCTTCCGCGACCGGAATATCTGCGGTTCCTGCCGTACAGACGGCAATTTTCCCGATATGCTCCTTTTGTTTTTCAATCTTAAGAATACGTGAAATGGGATCATAGACTGCTTCCTTATACTGTGCATGCACCAGTTCATACTGTTCCTTCGTTGCACGCGTTCCGAAGACCTCACCATCCTCTTCGTACAGCTTGCCAAAAATATGTAACAGATGCTCATCCGACTTTCCACTGCAATAGATCACTTCTGCAAAACCGGAACGTAACTTCCGGTGTGTATCTAATTTCGCATATCCCATTTCCTCAAATGGCTCCCTGCGAAAAAAACTTTCTGCTTCTTCAATGGAGATTTCCTTATTCTGAACTTTTTGTAATATTTCCCGTGTATCCATGCCCTTCCTCCATCTTTCCAAAAGATTTCAAAAGCATTTTAACACATTTTTCAACTATTTACACCAAATACATCTGCAACTTCACTAATTGTTATATATGCATTACGGTCTATGGCATGTACCAGCTCTTTTAACTTTCCGATCTGAAATCGGTTTAGTACAAAATAGATGACAGTTTTATCCGAATCCGAATAATAGCCCCTGCCTTCTAACATCGTGATTCCTCTGCCGAATGCTTCGGAAAGTGAAGCGCAGATCTCCTTGGGCTGTGTCGTTACGATCATGGCTGATTTTGCCCGGTCAAAGCCTTCGACGATATAATCGATCGTCTTAAGCGCCGCCATATAAGTTACGATCGAATATAGTGGAAGCACCCAGCTGTGGATGACAAATCCGCAGATCACATAGAGGATCACATTGTAGATCATCACAAAGGTTCCGACGGTCAGCCCCAGCTTTTTTGCAAAAATGACTGCCATAACCTCGATACCATCGATCGCACCACCGAACCGGATCGTAAGTCCGCTTCCGATACCGGAGATCAGTCCGCCAAACAGTGCACACAAGAGCAGATCCGTTCCTGCAAGCGGGGATGCAAGGCTGACATCGATCGGCAATACATCGGTGATCAGCCATGCCCCCAGTGAATAGCAGGTAACGGCATAGATAGAATAGATGGTAAAAGATGCACCCTGTTTTTTCAATCCATAGAGGAATAACGGAATGTTTAAGGCGATCAGAAATATGGAAAGTGACCAATGCTCTGGCGTGATCTGTGACAGCAGCATCGCTGTTCCGGAGATACCGCTGTCATATAATTTTACGGGTGCAAGAAATAGCGTGATTCCAAATGCATTGCACAATCCTGCTATCGTCAATACTACAAAGTTTTTCCAGTTTAATGTCTTCATTCCGTTTCCTCCTTTAAGATGTCTTATATGGTTGCTACACGTATCAGATTCGTTGTACCGGAGATACCAAGCGGTACACCCGCTGTGATCACTGCAGCATTAATGTCAAGTGCCGTAACGCAGGTCGCATGTGAAATGGCATCGGTCACATCCGGGTTCCAGCTCTTATCCAACATCCGGAAACGCTTTTCATAATCAATATCACGCTCGGTATATTCTGCGATCTCAACCATTGTCTTTAACGCCTCGACCGGATATTTTCCGGCTGCTGTCTCTCCGGATAACATGATCGCACTGGTTCCGTCGTAGATGGCATTTGCCACATCGGTTGCCTCCGCACGCGTTGGTCTTGGATTTTTCATCATAGAATCTAACATCTGTGTGGCAGTAATTACGATTTTTCCTGCCTCACAGGTCTTTTTGATGATCATCTTCTGGATCGCCGGCACCTCCCGGATCGGGATCTCCACTCCAAGATCTCCTCTTGCAACCATGACACCATCCGAAGCTGCTAAGATCTCGTCTATATTATCCACGCCCTGACGGTTTTCGATCTTGGCAAGAATACGGATGTCCGCTCCGCCATGATCTGTTAATACCTGTCTAAGCTCCTTCACATCCTCAGCACACCGTACAAAGGATGCAGCCACATAGTCAAAGTCCTGCTTTACCCCAAAGATCAGATCCTTTTTATCCTTCTCATTTACAAACGGCATACTCAGATTCGTATTCGGAACATTGACCCCCTTATGATCGGATACGCTGCCACCATTTATAACCTGACAGATGATCTCATCCGTTGTCAGCTGTTTTACGGTAAGCTCGATCAGTCCATCATCGATCAGTATTCTTGCACCCTCTGTGATATCCTGTATCAGGTTCGGATAGGAAATGGAAACTCTGTTTTCATCTCCGGTCACTTCCTTCGTGGTCAGGATAAACTCCTGATTCTTTTTTAACTGGATCCTGCCATTTTCAAAGCATCCGAGACGGATTTCCGGTCCACCGGTGTCTAATAACAGGGCAACCGGCAGTCCTAATTTTTCCCTCATATGTTTCACACGTTCTATCGTATGCAGATGCTCTTCTTCGGTTCCATGTGAAAAATTGATTCGTGCAACATTCATTCCATTTATCATTAACTGTTCTAAGATCTCATCCTTTGCGGTAGCAGGTCCTAAGGTACATATTACTTTTGTCTTTTTCATTACTTATCATCCTCTCCTGGTTCATCCTTTTTCTCCGGTCCGTGGTTCTCATACCACCATACCCAGATTCCGGCTGCTGCTACAATTACACCTAATGCGATTACTACGATATTCTGATCCATAAAAGTCCTCCTATTGTCCTTCTGATTTTCACATACACAAATAAGCCCCTGTGTTACACGGGCGTGACATCTTTGTCCTTTTACAGTTTTCAGCCTTTTGAGCCATCCTTATGGTGCATATAGCAGACGATGATATCCCTGCTTATGACATTTTTTCCTATACCGGAACACTTGCGTTCCTCACTGAATCTTTGATTTCTGACACAGACTGTCCAAATGGACTGTGCCAAAGTAGAACTTCTCTTAGAACTGCTGACCTGCCGGTGTGCCTCACCTGCAGAAAGACACGCTCCCCTGGTTCCAAAAACTTCTTCCACACCCTGATTGGGCTGATACGAGAAGGTCTCCCGCTCCAGCCGGTGGGAGGATAACTCCCGCTCTCTGTCCATACCATGGGCTTCCGGATAGATACTGCTTACAGAAGAAGCCTGCGGCATACATGCCAATAAAGAATCTGCCCTGACTACATCAGAACACATTCCCGATAAGATCATTACGATTGTCAGTATGATAAATCCAAGCTGTCTTATACCGTTATGTCTCTTCATAAAGCTCCATTCCCTGTTTCTGGTTCCTGTTACATGTTCACTCCTCGTAATCGTAGCAGATATGCCTTTCCTTTTCAATACGATTCCGGGAATTCTTATCAATTATTTTCTGCTTGACATTCCGGTTTGTCCTGTGTTATAGATGAATTAGCAAATATCAGGGAGTAGTTAGCTCTTTGCAAAGTAAAGAGTTGTATTGTTCGTCATCACGCCTTTGGCCGGGCAATACACATCGTAGGAACGGATGTAACGAGACTTTTATTGCATGTATATGCAGTAAGAGTCTCGTTTTTCTGCATATACGCCCATCAATCGGTGCATGCTTTTGCAGAAAGGAAGGTTTGTTTTATGATGTATCTGTTGGTTTTGTTCTGCTCATCAAAGGAGCAGATCTCTTTGTCGATGGTTCGGCTTCGATTGCCGCACTTCTTAAGATCCCCTCCCTGATCATCGGTCTTACGATCGTTGCCATGGGCACCAGTGCCCCGGAAGCCGCGGTCAGTATCACGGCAGGTCTTGCCGGAAACAGTGATATTTCCCTTGGAAATATTGTCGGCTCGAATATTTTTAACCTGCTTATGGTAATCGGTATCAGCGCGCTGATCCGCTCGGTTGAAACCGCACCCGAGATCAAGCGGAGGGATCTGTGGTGGAATGTTTTTGTATCTATAGCACTGCTTGTTACCCTATTTGACCGGAAAATCTCTTTCTTAGAAGGGCTCATTTTCCTTGCCCTGATGGCGTTCTATCTGTTCCTTTTGATCCGTAATGCCAAAAAGAATACCGCGTCTGCTGCTGTCGCTGCTGCCTCTTTAGAAAGACCTGCTGTTTTTCCAAGCATCTTAAGGGTTTTAACCGGTCTTACCGCTGTCATCCTTGGCGGAAACCTTGTTGTCAAAAATGCCAGCCTGATCGCTGCATCGCTTGGCATGAGTGATACCTTGATCGGCCTTACGATCGTTGCGATCGGCACGTCCCTCCCGGAACTTGCCACATCGATCGTTGCTGCCAAAAAAGGAGATTCCGGTATCGCACTTGGTAATGCAGTCGGTTCATGTCTGTTTAATATCCTCTTTATCCTCGGTGCTTCTTCCGTACTCACACCGATCCATGCATCAACGGAGCTGTTTCTTGATACCGCGATCCTGATCTTTGTCAGCATTATCATCCTGATCTTTGCAGGCAGCAGATCAAAAACCAGCCGCATGGAAGGTGCTTTTTGTATTCTGATCTATCTGTGCTATACGGCTTACATTATCCTCCGATAACAAAGGGTTACAAAAAAGAGGATCTGTGCTAAAATAGGAACGCAATCGAATGAAAAGTGAAAAGAGGATCTGATACTATGAAATCGATAACAAATGAAAAGACAAAAGGTATTTTTTATATTATCTGTGCCGGCTTCTGCTTCGCACTGATGACGTTTTTCGTGCGGCTTTCCGGCGAGCTTCCTACAATGGAGAAGGCATTTTTCCGGAATGTGGTCGCAGCCTTTGTTTCTATTCTGATGTTAGCCAAAAGTGAGGGCGGCTTTCATATCAAGAAAACAAGCTGGCCTTCCCTGTTTTTCCGCAGCTTCTGTGGAACTGCCGGTCTGATCTGCAACTTCTATGCCATCGACCGGCTCAATATTTCGGATGCAAATATGCTTAATAAGCTCTCACCGTTTTTTGCAATCATTGCTTCCTACTTCATCTTAAAGGAAAAGGCAAATATTATAGAATGGATCACTGTTATAATTGCTTTCCTTGGTGCACTGTTTATTATCAAGCCTTCGTTTGAGATGACCTCCGTCTATGCACTGATCGGTGCATTAGGCGGACTTGGTGCCGGACTTGCATATACCTTTGTCCGTAAACTTGGCAAGATGGGGGAGCGCGGCCCGGTGATCGTCATGTGCTTTTCTGTCTTCTCCTGTATCGTTACACTGCCGTTTCTGATCTTAAACTTTGTTCCAATGACGGCAAAACAACTTGTCTTCCTGCTGCTTGCAGGTGCCTCGGCAACCGGCGGCCAGTTAAATATTACAAAGGCTTATACCTATGCCCCGGCAAAGGAGATCTCGGTCTTCGACTACACGCAGGTGCTCTTTGCTGCCTTACTCGGCTTCCTGTTCTTAGGACAGATACCGGATGTATACAGTGTGATCGGATATGTGATCATCATCGGGTGCGCGCTATACAAGTGGCACTACAATAAGAATCAGGCAGACTAAAAGCGCAAATAAAAGTTTGTTTCACATATTTTGTGCATTCTGTTTTACAATAATTTCATATTTTGCAAAAAGTCCGGTCAACTTACGCGACCGGACTTTCTCTCTATTTATTTTGCTTCATCGATTGCTTTTCCAATATCATGACGCATATACTTGTTGTCGAAGTCTACCCATTCGGTTGCAGCGTATGCATTTGCACGCGCTTCCTTCAAGGTTGCTCCCTTTGCGGTTATGCCAAGTACACGACCGCCATTTGTTACGATCTTACCATTTTCATCTAACTTGGTTCCGGCATGGAAGCAGTAGTATCCGTCCTTGCCATCGAAGTTCTCAAGTCCCTTGATCTCGAATCCCTTCTCATAGGAAACCGGATAGCCATCCGATGCAAGTACCACGCAGACTGCCGCATTGTCCTCGAACTGCAGATCGATCGTATCTAACTTGCCATCTACACAGGCTTCCATTACATCAATAATATCATTCTTCATTCTCGGAAGAACCACCTGCGCCTCCGGATCACCGAATCTTGCATTATACTCTAAGACCTTCGGACCTTCCTCTGTAAGCATCAGTCCAAAGAAGATAACACCGGTAAATGGTCTGCCTTCGGCTGCCATTGCATCAACCGTTGCCTGATAGATGTATTTTTTGCAGAAGTCGTCCACTTCCTTCGTATAGAACGGACTTGGGGAGAAGTTACCCATACCACCGGTATTCAGTCCCTGATCTCCATCCTTTGCACGCTTATGATCCTGTGCAGATGACATGATCTTGATTGTCTTGCCATCAACAAAGGAAAGTACGGATACCTCGCGTCCGGTCATAAACTCTTCTACGACCATATGATTGCCGGCAGAACCGAACTTCTTATCTTCCATGATCTCTTTTACTCCGGCAAGTGCCTCTTCTAAGGTCTGACAGATCAGTACACCCTTACCAAGTGCAAGTCCGTCTGCCTTTAATACGATCGGCATCTTTGCTGTTTTTAAGTATTCCTCTGCTGCCTTTGGATCATCGAAAGTCTCATAGGCTGCTGTCGGGATGTTGTATTTCTTCATCAGATCCTTGGAAAATGCCTTTGATCCCTCTAAGATCGCTGCATTCTTGCGTGGTCCGAATACCTTTAAGCCCTCTGCTTCGAATACATCAACGATTCCGCCAACCAGTGGATCATCCATTCCAACGATCGTAAAATCGATCTCCTTTTCCTTTGCAAAGGCTACTAACTTATCAAACTCCATTGCGCCGATCGGAACACACTCTGCGATCTGTCCGATTCCTGCATTTCCCGGTGCACAATAGATCTTATCTACACGGCTGCTTGCGGCAACACTTGTTGCGATCGCATGCTCTCTTCCGCCACTTCCTACGATTAATACTTTCATGGTCTTCCTCCATTATCCTGCTTCCTCTGTTACTCTGCAATCTGTACATGTCCATCCACAACGGACACCTTTCCGTTCGCGATCAGATCGATCGCCTGTGGCATGATCTGCCACTCTGCCTGTTCCATTACTCTGCGCTGTAGGATCTCCGGTGTATCGCCCTGCTCGACATTTACTGCCTTCTGTAAAATGATCGGACCGGTATCCGTTCCCTCATCCACAAAGTGAACCGTGGCACCGGTTACCTTTACACCTCTTGCTAAAACACCCTCATGAACCTTCAATCCGTAATATCCGGTTCCGCAGAAAGACGGAATCAGGGACGGATGAATGTTGATGATACGGTTCCTGTACTTTTGGATCATATCAGCCGGAATTACAACAAGGAATCCTGCAAGTACGACAAGATCTACCTGATAAGAATCTAATTTTTCCAAAAATACCCGGTTGAATTCTTCTCTGCTCTCGTAGTCCTTCGGTGAGATGCAAAGATGGTCGATCCCCTTTTTCGCTGCACGCTCTAAGGCATAGGCGTTCTTATTGTTACTGATTACAACTTCAATCTTGGCATTCGTGATCTTACCTGCATCGATCGCATCCATGATTGCCTGAAGATTGGTTCCTCCACCGGATACTAACACTGCAAGCTTTAACATACAGTAACTCCTTTTTCTCCATCTTCAATCTTACCAACAACATATGGGGTATCACCTGCTGCCTTGATCGCTTCCATGGTCTTATCCACATCTGCCGGATCTACTGCAAGTACCATACCAAGACCCATGTTGTAGGTATTGTACATCATATGCTCATCTACCTGTCCCTCGCGTGCCATCATCGTAAAGATTGGCGGGATCGGATAGCTGTTCTTCTCAACAACTGCATGTTTGCCTTCTGGAAGCATTCTTGGGATATTCTCATAGAATCCGCCACCGGTAATATGGCTGCATGCCTTTACCTTCACACCGGCATCCTTGATGGAATGAAGTGCCTTTACATAGATTCTCGTCGGAGCAAGCAGTGCCTCACCTAAGGTTGTTCCTAACTCTTCATGGTAGGTATTTAATGTCTCCTTATCCATCTTAAAGATCTTACGTACCAGAGAGAATCCATTCGAATGTACACCGGTAGATGCCATACCGATCAATACATCTCCTGCCTTTACATCCTTACCGGTAATGATATCCTTCTCATCTACCACACCTACTGCAAATCCTGCAAGGTCGTATTCATCTTCCGGCATAAGTCCCGGATGCTCCGCAGTCTCACCACCGATCAAGGCACAGCCGGACTGCTTACAGCCTTCTGCGACACCGCTTACGATCGTTGCGATCTTCTCTGGGATATTTTTGCCACATGCAATATAATCAAGGAAGAATAATGGCTCGCCACCTGCACATGCAACGTCATTTACACACATTGCAACAGCATCAATTCCGATGGTATCATGCTTATCCATGATAAACGCAAGCTTCACCTTGGTTCCACATCCGTCTGTTCCGGAAAGGAGTACCGGATTCTCCATGTCCTTAAAGGCTCCCATGGAAAATGCACCGGAAAAACCGCCGAGGTTCGTTAGCACTTCACTTCTCATGGTTCCTTTTACATACTCCTTCATTAACTCTACGGACTTGTATCCTGCTTCGATATCTACACCTGAATTCTTGTAATCCATTACAATTCCTCCTGTTTGTGATTTGTTTATAAAATAAATCTGTACCATTACGATACAGATTTATTGTACATTGATTTCTTAAGAAATGCCAATTATATATAGTAATATTTCTCATTAGTTTTGCTTATGAATCCTTCTTCTTTTTTGATCGTGGCTTATAATTATATAAAATACCAAATATCAGATTTTCCATACTTTTACAATAATAACGTCAACGTACCTGCTACAATCAAAACAAGTCCGAGTCCGGATTTTAATGACAGCTTCTCATGGAATACAAGATAGGAAAATGCGATCGTAACAAGTATGCTTAACTTATCGATCGGTACAACTACACTTGCCGGTCCCGTCTGTAAGGCACGGTAATAGCAGAGCCATGATGCACCGGTCGCAATTCCGGAAAGAATCAGAAAGCACCAGCTTTTTTTATCGATCTCCCGCACGGTCTTCTGCTTGCCACTGACGAATACCACTATCCACGCCATGATCAGTACCACGATCGTACGGATCGCAGTTCCAAGGTTCGAATTGACATCCTGGATGCCGACTTTTCCAAGGATGGAGGTAAGACTCGCAAATACCGCAGAACCTATGGCATAAAACAGCCACCGTTTATCTGTTTTCTGCTCCTCAACTTCCTTCCGCCGGATCATAAGATAGGTTCCGGCTCCGATAAACACCATGGAAAGCGCCTTTATCCAGGTAAGTCCTTCCCCAAGGAAAATAAATGCGAAAAGCATCGTAAGGATCGTACTTGATTTATCGATCGGCGTTACCTTATTGACATCGCCAAGCTGCAATGCCCGGAAATAACAGAGCCATGATGCACCGGTTGCCAGACCGGAGAGCACTAAAAAGACCAGTGTCTTCGCCGACAGTTCCCGGATGCCGCCCTGTGCTCCCACCACAAATACCATGATCCAGGAAAAGATTAAAACTACGATCGTCCGAAGTGCTGTTGCTACATTCGAATCCGTATTG
>OBLI01001474.1_pt1 | contig 22829 bp, 20 predicted proteins | sample 1519701 | NCBI WGS metagenome assembly OBLI01 (sample SAMEA3663005, study PRJEB22513) | pig gut metagenome | biome: pig gut; feature: pig-associated habitat; material: faeces | place: France | collected 2012
GAAGCCTTCAACATCTGGCATATATATGAACAAGTTAAATCAGATGAGACCCTTTGATTGTAATAGCGAAGGGAAAATCTGGTTTATTTCTTTTTTAGAAGACAGAGGATTCGAAGATATTATTGACACAGACACTTTATCACAATTCACACATTGGGATGTTGAAGGAACATATAAGGGAGAGAGATATATCTTTGAACTAAAAAATAGGACACATCCATCCTCTAAATATGGGGACACAGCAATAAACAGAGATAAGTATGAGTATCTTATTCATTCGCCTTACAAAGCCATACTGATAACATTCTTTACAGACTGCTGGTGTATGATAGATGTAAAATCAAGGTATCCTGATTCATTCTTCTATAAAATGTGTCCGCATCAGACAAGATTTCAGGATCACCATCTTATGAAGAAAGAGATGGTATCCTGGTCTATACAAAATATGAAGTTATTAAAGTATGACTAAGGTAGAGATTATCGATGAGTTGTCCAGAACTAATACAGTAGAGAAAATCATATACAAGTTATTACCTACATCAAAGAATCAGTTTGATTGCCCGGAGGATTTGGTGCAGGATATTTATGTATTACTGCTGGAAAAGGATGACAAGTTGATAATCGATTTATACAATAAAGGGGAATTGGGATATTATCTGCTCAAGATTGCCAAAAATCAATTGTTGAGTGCCAATTCCCCATATTTTTATAAGTATATCAAATTCAGAGTTCAGAGTGATGACATTTCAGAAGCCGCACATATCGTTGAAGAAGATACAAGAAGAGTATGTTAATGATATATTTGTTGATGATGACAAGATGTATAGATTGAAGGAGATTATAAATGAACTGGATGACTTAGATCGGGCGATACTTATCGTTTACGCAGACGAGGGTTCGATGGCCAAAGCAGGTAGGAAGTTCAATGTTTCAGCAGCAACAATATATTCAAATGTCAAAAGGATCAGACAAATAATAAAGGAGAAATTATGATAATCATCAATTTACTTATAATCACAACCATCATCTGTTTTATAGTGGATTTATCAGGTTTCATTCAGGAGATGGAAGGAATACTATCAAAGTGGTTGAAGTTCAAGGTACATATACCAAAACCATTTTCCTGTAGTTTGTGCCTATCATTTTGGATCAATCTCATCTATTTACTCATAATACATCAATTCACTCTTCCTTATATACTTATAGTGTCTCTTTTATCCTTTTTATCAAGGAACATATCTGGATTTTTATTATGGGTAAGGGAACTTTTGGTTAAGATAGAGACACTGTTATACAAACTTATAAGATAATAAATATATTTTATAGTATGAAGAATAAAAATATCAAATATTTGAAGGATTATGAAACAGATATGATTACTGCATTGTTCCACAGTTACACAAGGCAGTTGCCACAATCCACTCTTATTGAGATGGATAGAATATACACAGAGGAGACAGGTAAGACATTGAAGACCAATTTTTCTTGTTCAGGATGTATATTGAAGTTGATGAGGTCAGTAGGTAAGTTATATTTCAAGGAGAACATAGATTGTTTGCCTGATGATCTGAAAGATAAGTTCAATACAAAATAACATTATATGTATGGATGAGGTAAAGAATCTTGGTGGGAGACCACCTGGTATGACAAAGGCCACCATAGAGAGAAGGAAATTTATAATAGAACAGTTAAAGAAAGGAAAACTTCCGAAGGAAGTGATAGTATTGACAGTAGAGAAGTTTGATGTGTCTTACTCTATTGCAGATAAGTTGGTTTATAACTGCAACAAGGAGATAAAGGAATCATTACAGGATTTCTATGATGAGGCTGCTGATTATATAGTATCCAATCTCCAGGACATCAACCAGGAAGCCAGAGAGAAGGGTGACAGGAAGAATGCTCTCAAGGCACTGGAACAGTTGGCAAAGATAGTCAAGGTTGGTGCTGATGATAACAAGATTGACTTCAATATACACTTTGATTTTGATAAGTAAAAGTTATGGATGTTTATCTTAAATCAGCAAAGATGATAAGCTGGCAGGGTGATTGTGTTACTACATTTGAGAATATGAATAAAGGTGATACACTGGTTATCTGTTCTCAAAGACAGGTAGGTAAATCATTCACCTGTAGTCAGTTATTACTTTATACTGCCCTCAATAACAGTGGTAGTACATCCATTTATGTATCACCAACCAATGATTCATCAAGGAAGTTCTTTACAGATATAAAGAATATGGTTGAAAACAGTCATCTTACCACAAAGATAAACGAATCATTACTCATAATAGAATTCATAAACAAATCACAAATCATATTCAGATCAGCAGAATCCAAGTTGAGAGGTTATTCCTGTAAGAAGGGAGGTATCCTAGTAGTCGATGAAGCATATTATGTACCTTCTGACATCTGGGAGGTTGTTCTTCCCTTTACAAATGTGGATAACAGTAAGAAGGTCTTCATCAGCACACCAAGATTCAAAATAGGATTCTTTTATGACTGTTATATAAGGGCTCTTTCAGGAGATAAAGGATATCATCTTATATCAACTACAGATTATGATACTTCAATGTTCTTATCAGATGAACAGAAGGAAGAATATACCAGATTACTTTCTCCACAGGCATACAAAAGTGAAATATTAGGTCAGTGGTTGGATTCTGGTGAAGGACTATTTGGAGATTATTCATCAGTGTTCCTTATACCGGAAGACAAAGAACCAGAAGTGGTTGGTATTGACTGGTCTAATAATGGAGGAGATGATACAGTATTATCAGGATTCAATCATCTACATCAACAGTGTATGCTGGAAATAGTGACAAACATTGAGGACCCAGTTTCCAGAGCCATAAAAGTAGCAGAGATAATAAATAACCATCCAACTATAAAAACAGTGGTTGCAGAAACTAACTCCATAGGTGAGGTGTATATATCAATCATAAAGAGACACCTTAAAAGACCATCTATATTGAAAACTTTTACGACAACGAATGATACGAAGAAGAGAATCGTAGAAAAACTTATCGCAGCAATAGGTCAGAAGGCAATAACACTGTTACCAAATTCTCAACTTGATTATCAGATGTCTATATATGAAATGCAGAGTTTGAAGAATGGAAACTATACATATAATGGTAAAAAGGATGACTGTATTATGGCAACCTGTTTTGCTGTTGATGAATTCTATAATACAAATAGTAGAGGCACATATCTATTAAGAGGAAGATAATAAAATAATTTAATATGAAGAAGAATAAAGAGAAAAATCCATTTGATTGGGAAAACATAAGTATTGATAAATATTATAACATTAAGGACATTTTGGATGATGAGACTGATGATGACATAACCAAGAATGTAAAACTTGTTGCAGTCATTACAGATAAAGATGAGAATGATGTATGGAATATGGATATGGCAGAGGCAGGAGAGTATATTTCAAAACTGACATTCCTCAATAAATTTGAATTGCCAAAAAATCCAAATATGAAGATAAAATTACCAAATTATGATTTGGTAGTGATAAAGGATTTGAGTAAGATTAATGTTGCACAGTATGTTGATTTCCAGAATTTTGTCAAGATGCCAATGAAAGAAGGTATGGAGAAGATATTATCCATATTCTTGATACCAGAAGGATGTAAATATAATACAGGTTATGACATTATTGATGTGCAGAAGGAGATAAGGGAAAATCTTTCTTTCAGAGTCGCGGAGGGGCTCTTAAGTTTTTTTATAGAGAAATACGGAGAATTATTGATTCATTCCCTGATTTATTGCAGGCGTCAGGTGAAGAAGACCAAGAATCCGGAGATGATGGAGAAACTGGAGAAGACACAGAAGGAAGTACAACAGAAACTGGACAGTTTAATGTGTTTAATTGGCTCTATCAAATAAAGAAGGTGAGTGATTTGACCAAGTATGACTGGGGCAAGGTATGGGATATGGACATCTATGAATTTCTAAACTATCTTCAATTTGATATTGAGTATAAGAAATGGGAAGAGAATGAATTAAAGAAATGGAAACAGAATCATTGATATGAAATGGACTAATTTAATAAATACAATGGAAGATTACAGGAAATTCCTTGAAATAGCAACCAAGGATAACACTAAACACTATGAGTTATCCAATAACATCAAGTTCAACCTCCAAGTAAATGACACAGTATTTGAGATAGAGTTTCAAGCCCCCTCATACTGGAAATATGCGAACTATGGTAGAGGACCTGGTAAGTTTCCTCCTTTTGATAAGATAGAGGACTGGATAATCAGGAGAAAGATTACACCTTATCCAACTAAATCGGGTAAGACACCAACAAGGAAACAACTGACTTATCTTATATCAAGGAAGATTGCAAAAGAAGGATTTGAGGGTTCAGGATTCTTAGAGAAATCATTATCAGAACAACAGGATTACTGGGAAGATAGGATTTCTGATGCAATCTCAGAGGATATAGAATTACAGATAATGGAGTGGTTATCACCATTTAGAGGACCAACCATCATATAAAAACATAGAGATGGTTTTGTATATTTTTAATAAACAATAATTGATGATTAAATATGGCAACATTTAGTGTTGATATAACAGATGTAGTATTTGCAGGTACAAGAACAGGATACAAGGATATAACCATAACAGGAATGCCAGAAGGTGGAGTGACTGTTTCATTATATGGTGATTATCCAACATATTTTACCTATATAAACAATCCTGATTCAAAGGGAACAAATGTGTATAGGGTTTCAACAAAATTCACTAATACATCTTCTACAGGATCAGAGAGGACTGCTGGATTAAAGATAGCCAATACATCAAACAGTTTAGATTATGTAAATGTTTCATTGAAACAATATTGTACTTCTTCTTATAATGGAGCTCTTGTGAAATATGTAATATCTAATTACTCTGATGTATATGGTTATTCTGCTAGTAATTATGCATATATATATTTTCCATATAGTTTATCTGATTCGACTGCAAGGGTTGAATTATATGTTGATGGATCAATTAGTTCAGTAACAGTTCCTTCTTGGGCCAGTTATGTGAATGAAACAACATATACTGACACTGGATTTAGTAGATTACTTATATCCTGTACTAACAACCATAATGCACAGAGGACAGGAAGTATCAAATTTGGAACTTCATTAAAAGGAGACATTTATCAGAATGGTTATCCTTCTTCTACATCAGGTTGTACTCAATCTATATCATTCTTAAAATCAGGAGGTACAAAGACTATTGAATTGAAGATACCTTCATCATATGATGTGAGTGATATTCAGCATTCAATATATACAACAGGTGAGTATATGGATCCACTATCAATAAGTAAAATATCTGGTACCAGATTGAACTACTCTGTGACTGTTGGAAACAATAACACTGGTAATGATTTAGATTTAGTGGTTGAATTCAATGGAGGTTCAGCAAATAAAAATGCTTATTTAGGTCACACTATTATCACTCAATCATCAGAGGACACACCTTCTTCAATACTGGAGGTAGATCCCACTGTATTGACCTATCCTGCATCTGGTGGAGCAAGGGTATTGGATGTTACTTATAGTGGAACATTAAGAACCTCTGAATTTCCATCCTGGCTCCCTTATCAGACTGTTAATGTGGATTCTACACACAGGTCATATACCATCACTGCAAGTAAAAATAGTAGTACTTCATCAAGGAGTTTTAATCTTAAAATATCCAATGGAACTGATACAGTCACAGTACCTATTACTCAAGCAGGAGCAGAGGCTGCATCACTCACTATATCACCAACAGGAGCATCAGTAGGGTCAGCAGCAGGAACAACCTCTGTTACAGTTACCTCAACTGGTATTGATACAGTAGAATACTCAATAGAAGAAGGATGGGTAAGTCTTAAAACACAATCAAGTAATGTTTATACTTTCTCTTATACTGCAAACACCACATCAAGTCAAAGGTCTTGTATAATCACTTTCTATGGTGGTGGATTATCAAAGACCTTTTTGATCAATCAGGCAGCAGGAGCAATATCTGTATCACCTGTATCAAGTAATGTTGGTAATACATCTGGAACAATACAGGTAACAGTAACAGGTTCAAGTAATATCACATATTCTATATCTGGTTCCTGGCTCACCTATCAGTCTAAATCAGGTAATGTATATACTTTTGCTTATACAGAAAACAGTACTTCATCACAGAGGACTGCAACAGTGACCTTCTCTGCATCAGGTATGACAGATGAGGTATTCACTATTATACAGGATGCTGCAAGTGCTCCTGCAAGTTTGACTATATCACCAACATCAAATTCAGTTAGTAGTTCATCTGGTTCGGTTCAGATTACAGTTACATCATCAGGAATAAGTGATGTTCAGTATAGTATTTCTGACAGCTGGATTACATATGGTGGTAAGAGTGGAAATGTTTATACATTTAATTATTCATCAAAAACATCAGCTGGACAGAGGACTGGTACTATTACCTTTTCAGGTGGTGGTATAACTGAGATATATAGATTGACACAGGCAGGAACTTTACCTGATGTTCCAGGATCATTTAAAGTTTATCCAAAGAAGTTGAGATATTATGGAGAAGGTGGAAGTATAAGAGTTTCATTTACAAATAGACCAGAAGGAGGTATAGACTATGAAATTACATATATTGATGGTTCAGACTGGTTGATTGTTGGAGATTCTGGACCTAATAAATATGTTAGTGCAACAGAAAACAGTGGTATAAGGAGAAGAGCAAGTATAAGGTTTTATGATGTAAATGATACTACAAATTATGTTATTGTTCAGGTGATACAGGGAAATATTGATGGTTATAATTCAATATGGATGGATGATTTGTATTATCCTCAAAGTAGAGATGATAATGGAAATTATTATTACAGACTTGTAAATCACAAAAATAATGCAGAATATTTTGAAGGTGTTTCAACAAAACCAACAAATTTTGGAGGAGAGATTGGAGGTATAGATATTCCAAGATTGATAGATGGACATTTACATTCATTTTTGTTTAGTGGTAGTTCATCTGATTGGTCTTGGTCAGATATGCTTGATTCTTATCTCACAGTAGATATTTATAATATGACAGAAAATGGTTATCCTGGTGTAGTCGATGCAACCTTTAAGTATTATAATGACTGGAGTAGATTTGAGAAGAGGTATGATTATACAAGGAGTTTGAATGATCCAATAAATGGTAAGGGATGTGATAATATGATTATACCATTCTGTGTGTATTATGATGATACTGCAACATTCAGTATTGTAGATACAGAGAAGAATGGTAATGTAAATACCTATACATTATCCAAACCATCTACACCATTTGCGATGCGAACTAACAGTTTTTACGATACAAAGAAATTGGAGTATAAGCAGGATGATGAGGTTATTTTCAGTTATGATATGGACCACTGCGGACAAGGTGCATTTATATACAGAAACAGGTTTGGTGGATGGGATAGTTTCTTGATTGAAGGTAATATCATCAAGACAGATAATTATTCAAAATTAAATTGGAGGAGAAAAGGAGAGTATAATCAGGGATATCCTATTAATACTTTAAAGTATATAGATGAAAAAGTTACAGATAGTGTTAATATAGATACAACATATCAGGCTTATACTGGGTGGTTATCTGATGAAGAGGCAGAGAGATTAGTATTCCATCTTTTATCATCTCCAATTGTATATTTCCAAAATCTTCATAAGGAAAATCAGGTGTTTGATACAGATCCATTATTAAATTTGATGCCAATAAGGATTACAACATCATCTGCTGAATACAAGAAGTTCAGAAATGGAAAGAAATTGATTAATTATTTGATTACATTTGAAAAAAGTAATACAGAAAAAGTAAGAGATTAAGGTTATGATAGATTTATTGATAAATGATTTACCGGTTGATTTATCTGATGAAGGTATTTCAATATTGTTTCAGAGACAGAGAACAGATTACACAAATCCTACAATAGTAAGAAACAGTTTTACCAAGACCATAAAATTACCTGGTACAAAAACCAACAATTCAATTTTCAGTAATTTGTGGAAATTGGATAAGTATATAAATATCAATAATGGGGGAGGTTTTATACCATCAAAGAGAGAACCATTTCTTTTATTGAAGGATGGAAATTTGGTAGAGCAGGGTTATGTTAAATTAAATAACATTGTATGGAACAGTAAAACTAATAGTTATACTTATGAAGTAACTTTATATGGTGAGTTGGGTAATCTTCTTTATGGATTGTCTTATAATATTGATAGTGAGACAGAAGAGGTATCACCACTCACACTGGCAGATTTGGATTTTGGATTTAATGGATTCAAAATCACAAAGAATCTGATTGATTATGCCTGGAAGAGGTTGGATGGAGACAGTAGCACAACAGGTGATAAATATAAGTTATTTGATACTATCAATTTTATGGTTAGTTATGATGGTATTCCTTCTGCAAACAATTTTGATCCAAAGAGTGTATGGTGTTCAGTTAATAGAAAGGCATCAGTAAATTGGAAAGACCATCATTATTATGCAAATCAGTTTCCATCAGAAATTGTGGAAGATAATGTGACATATAAATATATCAACACAATGATTTCAAAGATGGACCCAGAAGACCACTATGCATTGATGGAGTTGAAGAAAGAACTTGCACCATTGGAGATAAGGGATTTGAGGTCATATCTATTGAGACCAGTAGTAAAGATAAGTAAGATTTTTGATGCTATAGGTAGTTATATCAATACACATTATGGATATACACTGGATTTGAGTGATTCATTCTTCAGTTCATCAGAATTCACCAACACCTGGATGACTTTATCTATGTTATATGAGATAAATCCGGATGTGGAGACAGGTACTGTATTCACCAAGAAAGAGTTGTTCTCAAATACATCATCACCTGCATCTTATCTTATTTCTTACTGTAAGACTTATGGAATGTATATGGATGTAGATTATTATAGTAAAAAACTAGTTCTTACAAGATTACCTCATTTCTTTAATAAGAATAAGATAAATGAGTTGAAGATTGATTTATCAAGAGAAATAAAGATTACACCATTATCATTTGACAAGGCCAGCTATACTTTTGATTATGGTCAGGGAGAAGGTGAGTTCCTGAAGAAATATAAAGATACTTATGGTATTCAGTATGGAAGTAAGAAGGTGAATACAGGATATAGGTTTGATGCATCAACTGCACCTTATATTGACAATAATATTTTAAGGGTTGGTATTGACAGTCTTGATCAAAGTATTTATTACAGGTATCCATATTTTTTAAAAAATTCATTTGGTACAGATGTGTTATTTGTTTATCCTGTGGGATTGATGGATGAGGCTAATCTACCAACATATAAGTTGTTTGACATAAATACATATGAGACAACAGGGGAGGTTAAGACAGTTGATGGTGATATGCAACCTTATTGGTATCCAGCTATTCATAATGAAAGTAATGGTACGCTTTATGTATATAATGTTGTCAATTCAGGTTATCAGTTTATGAATGTATGGTGGGGAGGATTGAGACCACAAGTTTGGCAGGATAGTTTCCCTAAATTACAGTTTCATAGTGAGGATAACAAGGCAGTTGATGGTAAGAATGTGTTGGTGAAGTTTGATGGTTTCAAATCTTCTTATTATGGTAGAATGACTAATACAGAAGACAGGACTTTCTGGAATGTAGATAGTTATAATGATGGAATAATAGATGCAACCAAGGTTAATTATCTGTTGAGTGATGATAATTCTTATCTCAAGGACATAATCGGGACCAACTGTTATTATGATAATCCTATACCTGGTATTGGTATGGTTAATTATATAACACTAATAAACAAGATTCCTTCCTTTGTGAGAGGTAGATACAATTATTCAAGGAACACTATTAAAAATCCTGTATTTTATGTTTCAGCATATGGTGGTTATACTTTCAAAACATCCAGTTCTTCTGTTTCTATATCTGAAAAGACAACATCTTATTACATTACTTCTATTAATGCATCATCAGGAAGACAATATTCTTATTTAACCAATTCTTCACTGGATGCCAATCACAGGTATTTCATTGCTGCTGCTATAAAGACTGATAATGCATCTACCATAAAGTCAGGTAATGATTATGCGCATCCTGACATCATTGGAAGCACACTGATAGACAGTAAAGACATTTCTTATGTTACAGGGGTTCAACTTATTGGAAGTATAGTGCAAACATCAAATTCAGATTATAATAAAATCACATCACTATCCACTTATAATGTTGGATCAGCAGTAAGTTATTATACTTATTATCTTATTGCTTATGATTTGACTGAATTAGGACTGGAGAATACTATTACAAAGGTGGATGATGCTATAACCTATTTTGGATTGACAGAGAAGAAGTGTGGATATTCTTATGACTTGTATGGAACATTGGATTTTGGTATTTCAAGGGAGATGTATGTGCCATCCTGCACTTATGATAAGGGTATAGGAGTGTTTGATGAATACTGGATGAATTATATTTCTGATGTCTATTCTATCAATACCAAGGTCTTTGATTGTTATTGTTATCTGGATAATATTGATGAGGTTTTTAGAGAATTTTATTATTATGATAATTGTTTATGGATATTATCAAAGATGGTAGATTGGAACATAGAAACCAAGTTGTGTAAGGCTACATTTATTAAGGTGAATAACATTAGTAACTATACTTCTTAAAAAAACAGAGAGAGATTTAGATATATTTTATACAAATAGAATTAGAATGTTTTTATGGCAGATGAGATAAAAAAGGTAATCTCGGTTGATGTATCTGGTGCTCTTGATTCAATAGATGATTTGAGGGATGAGGTGGTTTCTGCTGGTTATAGTTTCAAATCACTCGGAGATGCAAAGAAATACATTGACAGATTAAGGGCATCATTGATTGACCTGGATGAGACAAGTGAGGAATATGCAGAAAGGGTAGATGAGATTGATAAGGTCCAGGATAAGTTGAATAAGGCAATGAAGGCCACAGGAGACAAAGCCAAGGATGCAGAGGGTAGTTATAATGCACTATCCAAGAAGATGAGTGAGTTGAAGAAGGCATTCAAGGCAACCAATGATGAGGCAGAGAGACAGACATTAGCAAAACAAATCAATGGTATAAATGACCAATTGAAGGAAATGGATGCATCCATTGGTAATTATCAGCGTAATGTTGGTAATTATGAGGGAGCATTCACTAAAGGATTAGCTGGTATTTCAGAGAAGGTTCAGGCATTAAGTAATCCACTGGCTATTGCAAAGAATGGTGTATTGGCTTTGGGTAAGGCAATGAAGGCACTTATTGCCAATCCTGTTGGTGCAATAATTATGGCTATAGTGGTTGCAGTCAAGGCTCTTAAAAAAGGATTTGAACAGAGTGAGACAGCAACAAATAGTCTTAAGAAGGCATTCAGTGCATTACAACCTGTTATGAATGCAATAAGTAATGTATTCACCGGATTTGCAAATATAGTTGGTAGTATTGCAGAGAAGGCCATTCCTGCTTTGGTTAATGGATTGCAGAAGGCATCAGACTGGATGATGACCTTACTTAATAAGATTGGTATTGTATCAGATGAGAAACTGGAATCATTCAGGAAGAGTATAGAGGCACAGAAAGAGGCAGTTCAGGTTACACAGGATTTGACCAACAGGGAGATTGCATTGACAGAGAGAAAGAGGAAATTCCAGGTAGATGAAGCCAAGGCAGAGATGGAGGTTGCAGAGTTGAAGTCAAAGGCTTCTGATAAGGAGAAGTATAGTGCCAAGGAAAGAGAGAAGTTCCTTAATGATGCAATTGCAAAGGAGAGGGCAATCAATAATGAGAAGCTTGCATTAGTTCAGGAAGAGTATGATATAATGAAGAAGAGGAGTGAGCTGACTGACAATGATGCTGCAACGAATGATGCATTGGCAGAAGCAGAGGCAAGGTTATATAATACCAAGAGGGAATATTATGCCAAGGAGAAAGAGTTGGTTGCACAGAAGATTGCAGCAGGACAGGAGTTATCAGCAGCAGAGAAGAAGAATGCAGAAGAGGCTAAAAAGTTAAAGGATGAAGAGTTAAAGAAGATTGAGGAGATCCAGGAAAGGTCTGAATTATCATTGTTATCCAATAAGGACAGAGAGTTGAAGATATTAGAGAAAAAGTATAATGAAGAGAAGGCATTATTGGAGAAATATGAGAAGGATACAACAGCAATTACAGCAGAGTATGAGAAGAAGAAACAGGAGATTATCAATAGTAATGGTTTAGACAAAGCCAAGGAGATAGATGAGAGAGCAGTACAATCTCTGATGAATGGTACAGATAGACAGTTGGATGTTCTCAAAAAGAGGTATGAAGAAGAGAAGAAATTGTTGGAGGCCAATGGTATCAATACAGTCAATCTTACTAAAGAGTATGAGAGACAGGTTGCAGAGGCCAAGGCAGGAGAAGGAGAAAGTAAGATTAAGGACATCAATGATGATTCTTCATTAGAGATGGATATTGCTGACAAGACTATTCAGAATGAGTTTGACAAGAAGGAGAAATTACTTCAGATTGAGAGGGAGAGACTGGAAGGAACAAAGGCAATATATGAAGAGTTGTATGCTCTGGATGGTTTATCTGAAGAGAAGAAACAGGAGTATGCAGATAAGATAAAGGAGATTGATGCAGGCCTGGTTGAGAACAGTTATAATACAAAGGAGGTTCAGAAGGAGCAGGCCCAGGATTTGGTTAATACCTATAGTCAGGTTGCTCAAGGTATAGGTGATTTGATGAACAATGTTGCAGATATATGGAAGGACTCTATCAAAGAGAGAGTGAAGAATGGTAAGATAACAGAGGAACAGGGTAAGAAGGAGTTTGAGCAAACTAAGAAATTACAGATTGCAGCTGCAATTGTCAATGGACTTGCAGGTGTTGCAATGGCTGTTTCTACTGCAATGAGTTTGGGACCTATTGCTGGACCTATTATGGCTGCTGTGAATAGTGCTTTGGTTATTACTACGACTGCGATGCAGATTGCCAAGATTAAATCTACAACATTTGATAGTGGTGGAGGAGGTTCAGTTGGTGGTGATGTTGCTTCTGCTGCTGCAACACCTACACCTGCTGCTGTTGAATATACACCTAAATACAGTACTAATGTGACTGGTGAGAGTGAGACAGTCAATCTTGCAAATGCGGTCAGTGAAAGACAGAAAGATACTCGAGTATACGTTGTTGAAAGTGACATCAATGAAGCAGGAAAGAGGGTAGAGATACGAGAAACTGAATCAACATTCTAATATTGAGAGAGGGTCTTTATGATCCTCTCTTTTTATTAAGATAAATAAAAAATAAAGAGAATATATTTTTAATAAAGAGTTTTAGTATATGTTATACAATGGTATTCCAGTATTTGCTGTGAATGTAGAAAGTGAGGATTGCACTATTACAACCATCAGTTTAGTTGATGAGCCAGCAATGGAGTTGCAGATGCAGATGTTTGATAAGAAGGAGACTGTGAAATTTTCATTACAGGATGAAGTAAAACATAACATTGTATCCTGTATTGTGAGGACAGATTTTCCTATTCTTAGACTAACACAAGAAGGCAATCCATATTATATAGTTTTCAATAGGGAGACATCAGAGATACTTTGTCAAAGATTGATGAGGGATGGATTTCAGCAGAATATTTCCTTGGACCATAATGGTAAATTGATTGAAGGTATTCAGTTACAGGAGGTATTTATCAAGGATAGTGCGAGGGGTATATCACCTATTGGATTTGAGGAAGCAGCAGAGGGAAGTTTATTCGGTGTGTATCATATCACAGATGAACAGTTGTGGAAGGATTGTATTGAAGGTCGATTTGGTGGTGTATCTCTCGAGAGTTACATTGATTTACAGAAATTCAATAAAATAGATAATAAAAAAACAAAGAATATTATGTCAAAGATTAAAGATGCATTGAAAAGATTGCTTATGGAGTTCAATACTCTTTCAACAGACAAGGCAGAATTGTATTGGGAAGAGGATACAGAGCTTATGGTAGGATACAAGGTATTTGTAGAGGATGAATCCGGTAATAAGGTTCCAGCTATGGATGGTGAGTATATTTCTGATGAGAACAAAATCAAGGTAGCAGGTGGTGTTGTTACAGAGATTGAGAAAAAGGAAATAGATGATATGCCTGTAAATGTTCCAGCAGAGAAGAAAGAAGATGTTATGGAAGAACCAGCAATGGAGGAACCAAAGGAAGAACCAGCAGAACAACCAGCAGAACAACCAAAGGATGACAACACAGAGAAGGTTGCAGAATTGGAGAAGAAGGTTGCTGATTTGGAGGCAAAACTTGCTGATTTGGAAGCAAAACTTGCAGAGATTGCAACTACACCTGCTGCTGCACCGGTAGTTGATGAGTTTGAAAACATCAAGAAAAGGGGAACAACTGGTGATAAGAAACTGGATAAAAGGATTGCAATTGCCCAGGCTCTTAAAGAAAACTAAATAAAGAGATAATAAATTATATTATAAATAAAAAGATAATAAAATAAAGGATTAAATATTATGGCTATTAATGTTACAGCACTTAATAATTATGTAGAGGAAAAGAGACTTCCTTTGATTGCAAAGTCTTTCCTCAGAGGTAAAACTATTGATTTGATTCAGATTGAGACTGGTGTATTGCAGGACACTGCACTTAATTTGGTTTCTGCATCAGTTAAATTTGGTGATGGAGCATCTTGTGGTTGGAATGCTACTGATGGTATTGCTCTTTCACAGAGAATTCTGAAACCTACATTCCTTAAAATAAATCAGGCTTTCTGTGATAAGGATCTTTTGAAGAAATGGGCTTCTTATGAAGTAAAACTTGCTGCTGGTAGGGAACAGCTTCCTTTTGAAGAGAAGTTTATGGAAGAGATTGCTAATGCAATCAATGAATCTATTGAAAAACTTGTATGGCAGGGTGATTCAGGTAATGATAATGAACCAGATGGTTTCTTGAAGATTCTTGAAACAGGTGGTTCAGGTGTTGTTTCAGTAACCTGGAATGCAGGAACAACTGCTTATAACAAGATTAAGGCAGTTTATAATAAGATTCCTGCAAACATCATAGATAAAGAAGACACTGTTATCTTTGTTGGTGAAGAGACTTACAGGGAGTTCGTCCAGGATCTTGTTGCTGCAAATCTTTATCACTTCTCACCTGATTACAAGGCTGGTGAATATATGGTTCCTGGTACAAGCATCAGAGTTATTGCAGTAAATGGACTTAATGGAACTGGTAAGATTGTTGCTGGTAGATTGTCTAACTTCTTCTATGGAGTTGGTGCAGAAGATGACAAAGACACCTTTGATTTCTGGTATTCAAAAGATAACAGAGAGTTCAGACTTGCTGCTTATTTTGCAATTGCAGTGCAAATCGCTTACCCAAATGAGATTGTTCTTGGTAAGCAGGCTTAATCAATAATTTATCATCCGGGGGGGGGATGCAATAGGGTATCCCCCAATATTAAAATCATAAATAAAATAATTTAATAATATATATGGCTTGTTCTCAGACATTAAATGGAATTGCTGCTGATTGCCAAACAAATGTGGGTGGTGTAAGAGAAGTTTATATTGCCAATTATGGTGATGTAACTACTATCGAGCTTGATGAGAGTTCTAATATGATAAAAACTATCACTATGGCTGATACAGCAAAGTTCAAGAAATATGCATTCAAGAAGAATACATCTTCTATGACTTCAACACTCAATGTTGATCCTGCAAATGGTATCAACTTTGTTCAAACAGATTTGGCACTTGTATTTGCAAAGCAGGAGACAGTAAAGAGGATGGAGATTGCAAAACTTTCACTTGGTGAGTTGAGGGTTATTGTCCTTGATGCAAATGGTAAATACTGGTTCCTTGGTCAGGAAGAATTTGTATCTGCAACAGCTGGTACAGCAGAGACTGGAACCAACCGTTCAGATGGAAATAAGTATACGATAACCTTGACTGATTACAGTGCAAGTTATCCTTATGAGGTAGATCCTTCTATTGTTGCAGGATTGATTGCTGCTTAATAATAGGATAAGATTATAACTAAAAGAGAGACAGGAATTGTTTCTCTTTTTTTGTGTTCCAAATAAAAAGGAGTTTAGATATATTTTATATAAAATAGAGGTAAATATGGTTATAATTAACAATATTTCAGAGCAAATTACAGTAAAATTACCTAATAATCTGGTAAAATCAAGCAAACCCATACTTCATCTCAAAAATACAGAGACAAAGAAGGAGTATGATATAGAATTTGAAGATACAAGTACCTCTGATTTGTGGTATGTTTCTGTGATTGATTTATCTACTCTTACTATTGGAGAGTATGAGTATGAGATTGATGGAAACAGAGGTTTATTAAGGATTGGACAGGTAATGAATAAGAAAGTGTATGATAAAGAGATAACATTCAAGAGTTATGGAGATTAAAGATAGAGAATTAAAGAAAGTATGTTTCAGGGCTATTGATCCTGTGTTGGAGACAAACATAGTATTGCCTATTGAAGAGGACAGTAAGAGGGGTTTCATCAAATGGGGTGAGAATAATGATTATCCTCAATACATCAATAGTCTATATATGGATGTTGCCACATTAAAGAGTATCATAGATGGTACTGTTGATTATGTTGTTGGTAATGAGATTCATATAGATGATGTAGTGTTTGACATTCAGGTTAATGACAAGGGTGAGACAATAGAGGATTTATGCAGTGATTGCAGCAGGGATTATCTTAAATATGGTGGATTTGCTATCAATGTTGTAAGGAACAAAGAAGGTAAGGTTGGTGGATTGTATTTTATTCCACTGGAGAGATTGAGGTTTAGTGAGGATAGGAGTGAGTTTTATTACAGTAAGGATTGGGAGAAGAGTATAGGAAGAGTTAAATATACTGTTTATCCAAAGTTTGATGCGACTGCGAAGGATGCGAACAGTATCTTTGTTTATACTAATAATAGGACCAATGTATATCCTTCATCAAGGTGGAGTGCATCAGTAAAATCAGCTGAGATAGAGAGACAGGTTAATGAGTATCATCTTAACAGTATATTAAATGGTTTTTCTGCCAGTTATCTGATTAGTATGAACAATGGTATTCCAAGTGAGACAGAGGCAGATGAGATTGAGGCCAATATCATAGAGAAATTCACTGGAAGTGGTAATGGTGGAAGGCTTGTGATTAACTTTGCTAATGACAAGGAACACAGTGTAGAGTTGAATAAGTTAGAGACAGATGATGCTGGGGAGAGATATAAGAGTTTGATAGAGAGGACCAAGAGTGAGTTATTTACTGCATTCAGGGCCATTCCTAATCTGTTTGGTTTGCCTACTGCTACAGGGTTCTCAAATGAAGAATATGAACAGGCATTCAAGTTGTATAACAGGACAGTGGTAAGACCTATACAGAACATCTTTATAAGGGTTATAAAGACTATTACAGGTAAGGATGTAGTTATCATACCATTTACATTGGAAGATAAAAAAGAAGAAAAAGTAGAGGAATAATATGGAGAAGATATTGTTAGTGAGTGCAAATTTCATAAAGAACATCAGCAATATTTCTGATAACATTTCTGGTAAGTTGATTGAACCTGCAATTTATGAGGCCCAGAATGAGGGATTGAGAGGTGTATTGGGTGATTGTCTGGTTGATAGATTGGAGGAGTTGGTAAGGACAGATGAGATTGATCAGGAAGGATTTGAGATGTATAAGACATTATTGACAAAATGTCAGTATTATCTTGCTTATACTGCTTTATCAAATATCTGTATGCTGACTTCTGTAAAAATTGATAATGCAGGACTTGAACAGGTAAGTGATGAGCATATGGAACCACTTGATATGGATGACAGTTTCAGGTTACAGAGTTTTTATCAGAAGAAGGCAGATTATCTTTGTCATCAATTGCAGAATTATGTGTTAAATAACAAGACTGCTTATCCGGAGTTGAGGGAGTGTGATTGCAGAATGATGAAGGCAAATCTTTTTAGTAGTGCAACAACAGGACTCTGGTTGGGAGGTGTAAGAAATCCAAATAGATACAATTCATATAGAAGGAAATAATATTTAGATATGACTTATTTACAGATACTCAATATTATAAAGGACACTGCACTGGCACAGCCTAATGTGAATAGTGTAGTAAGGGAGTTCCTTGACCTTAACAGGGAGGATGCAAAGTATAGTGCAGTAGTTATCCAGGATAGAGATGGATCCAGGGACAGGATTGTAGAACAGGATTATGTCACCTATACCTGGCATCTTGGTTATGTTGATAGACTTACTTATGATGAGAGTAACAGGGATGACATTATTAGCACAGGTATCAATATTATCAATAATATAGTGAATACTATAAGGAACACTTGGTTTCCAGAATTGGAGGTGAGTATTGTTGATAGGATAAATACTTTTGACCAGAGATTTACAGCCCAGTGTGCAGGTGTATATGTAGTATTGGCAGTGAATGCCCAGGTGAGTGATTGTGTAGATGGTGAGAGCACAGATTTGTATGATACTTACGATGCGAAGATTACCGAGAATGGTGTTTATCATTTTGTTCCTTCTGGAAGACCTGTTGATGAGATAAACATCACAGTAGATGTTCCTGGACCAAAAGAAGAGGTTATATTGAATGAGAAGATTGTGACTAATGGATTACACACATATACTCCACCAGAAGACACTGTATATGGCAGTGTTGAAATAAATGTGGATGTGCAACAAAGTGTTTCAGGATACACAGTCAGGGATATTCTTGAAGTGGGATTGGATATGGTAAATCTATATGATTCTTCTACCACTATGGTAAGGAAGTATGCAACGGCTGATAATAATAATCTTCAGACAGTTTCTTTGCCTGCTTGTTCTTATGTTGGTGGTAATGCATTCCGAAGTTGTTTTTCACTTCAGACAGTTTCTTTGCCTGCTTGTACTTATGTTAGTGAGTATGCATTCGTAGAATGTCACTCACTTCAAACAGTGGATTTGCCTGCTTGTACTTATGTTGGTGCGTATGCATTTTCTGCTTGTTATCCTCTTAGAAGTATATCATTGCCAGTTTGCTCTTATGTTTCATATGAAGCATTTTGGAATTGTTATTCTCTTGGAAGTATATCATTACCAGTTTGTGAATATATTGGTGAATATGTTTTCGAAAACTGTAAAAACCTAAAATATGTTTATGTAGGTGGAGAAATAAGTGATGTTTGTAATCTGAATAATACCAATGCATTTAATGGATGTAGTAAATTAATATATATAGTTGTCCCAGGGTCTTTGGTAGAATCATATAAGACAGCTACAAACTGGGCATATTATTCTGATAAAATTGTGTCATCTATTCCTGAAAGTCCATATTCTTTATGTTCTTTCAGTGATGGTATTTTAACAGGAGATATTCCTTATATAGATACTGAACTTTATGATAAATTGAATATAAATAATGCAGATATAATCAGTGTATCCTTACCTTTATGTACTACTGTTAAAACTAATACATTCGATAATTGCTATAATCTTCAAAGTGTATCATTACCTGCTTGTACTTCTGTTGGATTATCAGCATTCAAATCTTGTACTTCACTTAGAAGTATATATTTACCAGCCTGTGAATATATTGAAAATGATGCTTTTGTAGATTGTAGTTATCTTAATATAGTAGATTTACCTGTATGTAGTTATATTTCTTCTGGTGCATTTGCCTGGGGTAATAAATTGAATTATGTTTATGTAGGTTCAGAAATCAGTGATGTTTGTACTCTGACTGATACCAATGGATTTATAGGTTGTCCTTTAAAATATATTATTGTCCCTGAATCTTTGGTAGAATCATATAAGGTTGCTGATAATTGGTCATATTATAGTCAATATATTGTGTCATCTATTCCAGAAAATCCAGTCAAATTTATTGGTGGGACATTAACAGGAAGTGCTACTCAAATAGGTAGTGAAATCTATAATGATTTAGGTATAACTAGGAATGACATAATCAGTGTATCCTTACCAAATTGTGTTTCAGTTGGTAGTTATACATTCCAATCTTGTTCTAATCTTCAGACAGTAGATTTACCTGTATGTTCTAATGTTGGTTATTGTGCATTTGATTATTGTATATCTATTCAAAGTATTAATATTCCTAACTGTAAGGTCATTAAATTTGCTGGATTGGGTAATCTAAAGGTATTGCAGAGTATATCAATACCTCTTTGTGAGTTCATTGGACAATATGGTTTGAATAATTGTTATGCTCTTACTAGTATATCATTACCTCTTTGTAATTATATTGGTCCGCAGGGTTTATATGGGTGTTCTTCATTAAGTGTTGTTTATATAGGAACAGGTATAGATACAGTTTGTCTTCTTGATGGTATCAATGCAATTGAAGGTTGTCCTGCTCTCACCTCAATATATGTTCCTGCTTCATTGGTTGAATCATATAAGACAGCAACAAACTGGACATATTATTCTGATAAAATATTTGGTATATAATTGAAATAAAAATATTATGATTATTGAAAGTATAATTGACGAGAAATTCATTAAAAGAGTTTCTGATGATAAAAAGAAGATCCTCCATAAGGTAGGCACTGGTGAATATTACTCATCTGCTCTGGATATTATAACTTCTACTTATGAATATGAAGAGGTTGATAATCCAGACTATATAGAAGAATAAATCACATATCAACATAGACTATACCCCAGGATTTTTAATCCTGGGGTTTTGTTATATTTATCATAAATAACTTATAAGAAAAAGAGAAAGTTATGGGAAAGTTTTTTTCAATTTTAGTTCCATATTACAATGAGGGTGAAGAAGTTATAAAAAATCTTCTTGATAGTATTGCCATACAGCAGAACATTGATATGAAAGAGATAGAAGTTGTTATCTGTAAGGATGGTCCGGATGGTCCAGAATTATCACAGGAGTTCCTTGATAAATACCCTTATGACATACAGTATCACAGAGAACCAAAGGCAAATGTGTCTGTTATGAGGAATAAAGCTCTTGACTATTCCATAGGTGAGTATGTGACCTGGGCAGACTGTGATGATATGTACTATACTTGTCTTGCCCTTTGGTTTGTCAAGAAGGAAACACAGACACCTATGCAGGTTCCAATCAATGGAGTGCCTACAACAGTGAATGGTTTTGATGCCTTATATGCAACATTTTTGGAGGAGGGTAGGAATCCACAGACAGGAGAGACTTACTTTATTGACAGGAAGGATGGATTTCAGTTTGTCCATTCAAAATTCTTCAAGAGGGAATTCCTATTGAGGAACAACATCAGGTTTGGAGATGATTTGGTTATTCACGAGGACAATGTGTTGAATGGTAAGGTCCAGGCTTGCACACAGAATATAAAGTGGTGTCCAAGTCCATTTTACCTATGGAAGTGGAGGGATAACAGTGTATGTAGAAGAGACCCACTTTACATCAAAAAAACTTATCCAGATTTAATTAAGTCATCTAACCATATGTTAGAGTGGTACACAGGTAAGAGTAAGTTTGATAATGCAAGACAGGCAGTTGCAAGTATAGTTTTGGATAGTTATTATACTTTCTGTCATCCATCTTGGAAGAGTATAGAGACACAGGAATATAGGGATAAGGCAGAGAAATGTTTTGCTGATTACTTCAAGAAGTGGGAGTATCTGTGGAAAGAGTGTCCTGATCAGGTAAAGATGCAGATTAGTTCAGGTATAAGACAGAGAGAAGTCATCCAGGGAATGGAGATGGAGACAGAGACACTGGAACAATATCTTAACAGGATGAGGAAATTAGGAGAGAATCAGTAATGGTTCTCTTTTTTTTATAAATGAAAGGAAATGAAAATATATTTTTAATAAAGATAGTAGAAATATTATGGAGATTAATTTAGCGATAATAGATTTTAATCCTGGACAGGGTGGAGGAGTAAAACCATCTGGTGTATTGGATATTTCAGAAAATGGTGTATATGATGTATATAAATATTCATCAGCAAGTGTTGATGTTCATCCAAGTACATCATTATCAGAGACATATATAAGTAATGGTAGTTATAATATTACTGGTGAGTTCAATGGTGGAGTGATTACAGTAGATGTCCCGGCACCTGAATTTGTTACAGAGACATTGAATGTTTCATCAAATGGAACATATACTCCTAGTGAGGGTATTGATGGTTATAGTCAGGTAGTGGTTGATGTTCCTATTGATGGATGGGATCAGAAGAGTTTAACTGAAGGAACTAATGAAATAACAAATCTTGATAATTCTGCAAGTTTTGTTACAAGTAATGCATTTAGAGGTAATACAAATATTCAAACAGTAAATTTACCATATGCTACAAGAGTAAATCAATATGCCTTCCAGAATTGTAATTCATTGTCACAGATAAGTCTTCCTGTATGTAATTTTATTGATTTTTGTACATTCCAGTCTTGTCCTTCACTGACCCAGGCAAGTCTTCCTATGTGTAGTTTTATTGTTGATTATGCATTCCAGTATTGTTCTTTATTAAGTCAGGTAAGTCTTCCTATGTGTAATCATATTGGTAATTCTGTATTCGAAGAGTGTTCTTTAAGTCAGGTAAGTCTTCCTATGTGTAATTTTATTGGAGCTTATGCATTCTGGGGTTGTTCTTCATTAAGTATAATAACAATAGGATATTCAGGTATATGTAGTTTGAATAATAGTGAAACTTTTTATGCTACGCAAATAACCTCATCAACAGGTAGTATCTATGTTCCTGCATCATTGGTTGATAGTT
>OBLI01001475.1_pt1 | contig 22805 bp, 16 predicted proteins | sample 1519701 | NCBI WGS metagenome assembly OBLI01 (sample SAMEA3663005, study PRJEB22513) | pig gut metagenome | biome: pig gut; feature: pig-associated habitat; material: faeces | place: France | collected 2012
CCCCGCCCTACGAAAGTAAAGTTTTAGGCCTAACAGCCTACTAGCCGCTTGAAAAAAGCCGCCCTTTGTGCTAAAATAACAAAAAACAAAAGGAGCGATGACAATGCAGGATATCGGGATGCAGTTTCATATTCACTGTGTGGCGGGGGATGTGGGGCGCTACGTCTTTCTGCCCGGTGACCCGGGGCGGTGCCAGGCCATCGCCTCTTATTTTGACAATCCGGTGCACATCGGCATGAACCGGGAGTACAATGTCTACACCGGCACATTGCTGGGGGAGAAGGTGTCTGTCTGCTCCACCGGCATCGGCGGCCCCTCTGCCTCCATCGCCATGGAGGAGCTGGCGGCCATCGGTGCGGATACCTTTATCCGGGTGGGCACCTGCGGCGGCATTGATTTGGAGGTGGAGCCGGGGGATGTGGTGGTGGCCAGCGGCGCCATTCGCTATGAGCACACCTCCCTGGAATATGCCCCCATTGAGTTCCCCGCCGTGCCGGATTTCGAGGTCACTGCCGCATTGAAGGCGGCGGGGGAGGCCCTGGGCTATCGCACCCACGTGGGGGTGGTCCAGTGTAAGGATTCTTTCTATGGCCAGCACAATCCGGAAAAGTCTCCGGTGTATTACGACCTGCTGCAAAAGTGGGAGAGCTGGAAGCGGCTGGGGGTAAAGGCCAGCGAAATGGAGTCCGCGGCGCTCTTTGTGGTGGCCTCTGCCCTGCATGTCCGCTGCGGCAGCTGCTTCCACGCGGTGTGGAACCAGGAGCGGGAAAAGGCCGGCCTGTTCATGAAGATGACCGAGGATACCACCGGGGCAATCCGGGTGGGCGTGGAAGCCATGAAGCGGCTGATTGCTGCCGACAAACAAAAATAAAAAATGCGGCTCGCAAGAGCCACATTTTTTTGAATATGGAATCAAGGCTTAGTTTTCCGCGTAGCTGACGAAGCCAAGGGTGAGATAGTCCAGGTACACCCGCTTGTCCGGGGTCTTGCCCATGGTTACCCGGCGGCACTCCACCTCCCAAACGGGCTCTCCCTCCAGGGTGGTCTTTTTGATTTCAAACACATGGTTCCAGCTGCGGCCCTCCATGACCTCCGCCTCCCCTCGGGTGAAGCTGATCACCTCGGTGCGGCGAAAATGAAAGGTGGGAAACGCGTTGTGCAGGAACGCTTCAAAAAGGGCTTCGGCGTCCAGAACGCTGCCTTGATAGAACGTTCTGCGAATCATTGCACCGTAATCTTCCATGGTAATTCCTCCTTGTGGAATGGTACGGAAATCGCTGAGGCGGTTGTCCGAGGGAACCTCTGAATAAATCGCCTGCGGCTGAGCGGCGGGTCTTTTGCCCCATCCGTGCAGTACTAAACCCCAGAAATACACAAAGTATTCCCTCAATTTTGGTACTTTCGGCTGAGCCAAAACCCCTCGCCGTCAGCTCTTGCCGATTTGTTCAGAGCTTCCCCAGGTTCAATATAGCGGAAAATGTATGTTATGTCAATAAGTCTGGATATAATTGCTTTATTTTTATGCAAAATAACGAATATCTGTTGGAGGCATTGCAGTGAATCAAAAAAGAAAATCCCCCGCCTCGGTGATGGCTCTGGGCGGTGTGCTGGCGGCGCTGGCCGTTGTGATTATGAGCCTGGGCGGGCTGATTCCTGTTGCCACCTACATCAGCCCCATGCTCTGTGCGATCCTGCTCCAGGTGGTGCTGCTGTCCTGCGGCGCCCGGATCGCCTGGGCCTGGTATGGGGCGGTGGCCATTCTGGCGGTGCTGCTGTCGGCGGATAAGGAAGCGGCGGCGGTGTTTGTGTTTCTGGGCTACTATCCCATTGTCAAGCCCAGGCTGGATGGAACCCGGCCCGCCTGGCTGTGGAAAGGGCTGCTGTTCAACGGCAGCATCGGGGTCATGTATTTTTTGCTGCTCCGAATCTTCGGCATGGGGGAGCTGGGGGAGGAATTTGAGGAATTCGGCCTTGTGATGCTGCTGGTGCTGCTGATCATGGGCAACGTGACCTTCTTCCTGCTGGACAAGCTGCTGGGGATGAAGAAATTCCGGAGGAAGGTGTTTTAGCGTGGAAAGACCCTGGCAGCTCTATCTGCTCCGCTGCGGCGACGGCACGCTGTACACCGGAATTGCGCTGGACGCCCAAAAGCGCCTTTTGATGCACCGCAGCGGCAAGGGGGCGAAGTACACCCGCGGCCGGGGACCCCTGGAGCTGGTGTATACCGAAATCTGCCCCACCCACTCCGATGCCCTGAAACGGGAGCTGGAAGTGAAAGCCATGACCCGGGAGGAGAAGGAAGACCTGATTCAGGCAGCCGCACATTCACATTGATTTTCTGGATATTAATAGCCAAATGATATGCAGAAAGGCCGGATGCCAACGGGAAAGATAACCGCTCTTTGCTCTGAAAATTGGAGCTTGGCGAGTTTGTTGAATTGAAAATGATTCAACGTGTGCGTAGGGAACGCATTCATGCGTTCCGAAACGTCGGTTACCATCCATGGTCCGTTGGATGGTAACGGGTTCATTTTCTCAACATTTTTCTATTCAACATACCCCAATAAAAACGTTACCGAGGCGGAATGCATAAATGCATTCCCTACGCAAAAATCATCGTTTTACGATTTGTCGAACCCTGGTGGTTTATGAACCGGGCGGAACGGATAAATCCGTTCCCTACGAATCATCCTTTCAAATTCCAATTTTCGTCAATTTGAATAGGCATCCGTTTTCACATTCTGTTCGTTTGGACAGTAGAATTATTCAGACATCAATGATACGATAAACATCATAGAATCATGGAGGAAAAGAAAATGAATTACCGTCAATTTGGCAACACCGGGGAGAACATTTCCGCCCTGGGCTTCGGCTGCATGCGTTTTCCGGAATACGAAAAGGACGGCAAAAAGTATGTGGACACCGACAAGGTGGACGAAATGCTGGCCAAGGCCTATGAGCGGGGGGTCAACTATTTCGACACTGCCCCCTACTACTGCAACGGAGGCAGCGAGGCGGCCCTGGGGCATGGCGTGAAGCAATTCCGGGATAAAATCCTCCTTTCCACCAAATTCCCCACGGAGGTGGCCAAAAAACCTGGGGATTACCGCCGCCAGCTGGAAACCAGCCTGGAAAAAATGGGTACCGACCACATCGACTTCTACCACTTCTGGGGTATCGACAAGGAAATCTATGACGGCATCATTCTGAAGCAGAACCTTTTGGAGGATGCCCGGAAGGCCAAGGAAGAGGGCCTGATCCGGCACATCAGCTTCTCTTTCCATGATGACCCCTCCGTCATCAAGTACATCATCGATACCTCTGAGGAAAGAGGCGTGCCCATGGAGAGCATGCTCTGCCAGTATAATCTGCTGGACCGGAGCAATGAGGAAATGATGGCCTATGCCCGCTCCAAGGGCCTGGGCACCGTGGCCATGGGCCCGGTGGGTGGCGGACGGCTGGCGGCTCCCACGGAGCTCTATTCCAAGCTCACAGGCGGCGCCTCCATCCCCACCTACGAGCTGGCCTTTAAATTCGTTCTGGGCAATCCGGACCTCTGCTGCGCCCTGTCCGGCATGGAAAACACAGACATGGTGGAAAAGAACACCGCCCTGGCTTCCGGCAGCGTTTCTTTCTCCCAGGAGGAGTGGAAGAAGCTGGGCGACGCCATGGAGAATCTGAAAAAATTCAGCGACCTGTACTGCACCGGCTGCAAATACTGCCAACCCTGCCCTGCGGGAATCGTGATTCCGGAGATTTTCAACATGTACACCTATTATAATGTGTATGGGCTCAAGGAGCACGCAGGGAAGCTGTTTGACAAGTATGTGGGAAAGGACGGAAAGCTCTCCGATGCCTGCCTGGACTGCGGCAAGTGTGAGCAAAAATGCCCCCAGCACCTAAAAATCCGGGAGAATCTGAAAATGGTGGAGGCCGTCTTTAAAAAGTAAAAAGTCCGGCGGCGTTCCGCTGCAATCAGGCAAATTGGAATTTGGCGGGGAGGCCCCGCGGCCAATTTTCCGCTCTGCCGCATTGAGCCGATCTGTGGAAAAAAACCGTCGACATTCTTATTGCGGAGAAAGAAACCCGTGATAAAATCCGCTCAATTGCAGAGCACGGCTGCGTTGGGCGGAATTTTTTTAAATATGCTAAGATTCATCCCTTGAAGTTGAAAATAGAATGTGATATGATATTAAAATAAGATGGGGGAATTCATGGGCAATCGGCGCATATTCTTTTCCTGGGAAGCAGCCCCGGACCTTTTTCCGGCGGCTGCCAAAAGAAACACCGCGGATGCCCGGATTGGCTGCAATCCCAAGTGATCCTGACTGTAAAGGAATGTTACGGCATGAAAACCATAAAATACATCTGGGAGCTGCTGCTGCGGGCGGCCCGGTTTGCCGCAATGCTTTGGGCCAGGCGGCGGCAGTTCAACAAATGGATGGCCAAACGATATACCCCCCGTTTCCTGGCTCTGATCGGCACCGGGGTCTGCCTGGTGGTCGCCGTCATCGCCCTTTTCGTGGGCCCCTGCCTGGGCATGGCCAACGACAGCATCGGTAATCAGAAAATGCTGGAATACGGTCTTTCCTACCGGGAGGTGGACCGGGGAGAGGATCCGGAGCAGTTTGCCTCCAATGAATATTTTACAAGGGTGTATGAGCGGACCCGCACCGGTGAGCCCATCCACACCTCCCAGAATCTGATTGTCAATGCGGCCATGGCGTTGGATTCGGTTTTTACCAACGACAATTTCTTTGATGTCCGGTTCCTGGCGGCTATCTATTTGATGCTGTATCTTCCCGGAGTTTATCTGGTGCTTCGGGCGGGACTGGAACGGGTACAGTACTTTTCTGAGGCGGTGGTCATGGCCGTAGCGGGGGTTTTGATTTTTTCCGATATTTCCTATCTGGTTTTCTTCAACTCCCTCTACAATGACCCCATCATTCTGATTTGCCTTTTGTACATTGCCGGAGGCTCCATGGGCCTGCACACCGAGAAGCCCGCCCAGATGGGGCTGCAGCTGGTGATTACCGCTGCCGGACTGATGCTCTGCCTGCTGGAAAAGCGGTTTTTCCTGGCGGGGCTGCTCACCGCCGTGCTGCTGGTGGCCCACACCCGGGTGTTCAGCGGCCCCAGCCGGATCGTCGCCGGAGGCCTGGCTGCCATTCTCATCGGAGCTTCCGTATTCAGCTTCTATTGGTGCGGCGAGTCCTTTGACGATGTGAGCAAGGTTCACTCCATCACCCGGGGAGTCCTGCTGGATTCCCAAACACCCGACAAGACGTTGGAGAATATGGGAATTGATGCGTCCTATTCGCTGCTGGCCGACCAGTCGCTGTATGATTATTATCCCCCTGCGGAGATTTCCAATCCTGCGCTGCAGGAGGGGTTTCTGGACCGGTACACGGCGGCGGATGTTGCCCTGCACTACATGAAGCATCCTGATTCTCTGGTGTTCATGTGGAACAATGCGGTTCGCTCTGCCCTGCGGCTGCGGCGGGATTACTGCGGAAACTACGAACGGAGCGCCGGAATGCCGGCCATGGGCAAGAGCGTCTTCTGGTCGGCCTGGAGCATGTTTAAAGAGCGCTCCCTGCCCAGCACCATCGGCTATGTGCTGCTGCTGATCATTGCCTTTACCGCCATGTCCGGCAGAAAGGTCTTCAACCGGAGGGCGGTGCAGCGATGGGACTATATCTATTTTGTCACCATGCTGGTGATTACCTGCATCGGCATGGCGGATATCACGGCGGTCATCTGCCGCAGCGGGGATGCCCAGCTGGTTCAGTTCAGCATGACCCTGGGGGTGGTGCTGGACCTGGTGCTGTATGATGTGATTGCCGAAATCCTTCACAAGCTGAATATTTTGGAGGGGAAACATGAAGAAACGTGAGGAAAAATCCAATGTGAATGATCAGATTCGTGCCAAGAACCGCCGGGCACTCATGGAGGATGTGGGCCTGCTGTTCTTCCTGGCGGGGATCCTGGCTGCGGCGCTGCTGGTGGGCTTTTCCGGCTCCGAAGCACAGAGAATGGAAAACCTGGTCATGTTTCTGGTCCTGGCCGGCGGGGTGCTGCTGGCCGCCTATCGGTTTCATTATCTGGCAATTATTCTGTGCGCTGTCCAAACCTGCTTTTATGCCGCATATAAAATCTATATGGGCTTTCTGCTGGGCAATGAGATTTCGCTGATCAGCTATGCCTGGCTGTTTGTACCCATGATTACCATTGCCGCTCTGGTGGTGTTTATGAGAAGCACCTACCAGGCGGAGGTGATTGCCGAAATGCTGGAAAAGCAGCTCCATGAGCAGGTGATGGTGGACCGGGTTACCGGGCTGTATAACCTGAAGAGCATGTACATCGATCTGGAGCGGCAGATTGCTTTCAGCAAGCGGAATCTTGTCCCGGTGACGCTGATGCTGCTGGAGCTGCGCTATAAGGATGAGCTCTCCAGCATTCTCACCTCCGCCCAGTTTGACCAGCTTCGGGTGATTCTGGTGCAGCTGCTGGAGGACAGCATCCGCCTGGAGGACCGGCTGTTCGCCCTGGATGAAGAGGGAAGAATGGGCATCATCTGCACCTGCGACAAGGCTGGCGCGGAGATCATCAAGCGGCGGATTATTGAACGCCTGGAAAAGACCGGCGATTTCCGTCGGATTTTGAACCGGGCACTGCGGGTGGAGGTTCGGTTTGGCATTTTTGAGTATCAAGAGGGCACCGTGGCCAATGCCATTGAGCTGAAAAAGAAGGCCGAAAATGAAATGCAGTATGATGTTTAACCGAGGGATCGCCCTCTGCCTGGTGCTGCTGGCGCTGCTGCTTTCGGCGGTTTGTGCCGGGGCGGTGGAACCGGAAACGGCGTTTCTCCCCGACGGCAGCGGGGATATCCTGCTGGTTCACAGCCGGAGCCTGGAGGACACTGCCCGGCAGAGCGTGGAAAGGCTGGTCACCCTGGGCGCGGCCATGGGCAAAATCGTGGATTACGGCACTCCGGAGCAGTGCGCGGCGGTGCTGGACCAATATGACTATGTGATCTGCTACGACCTGCCCGGAGGGGAACCGGAATTTGAAAGGGCGATGAAAGACACCGATGCCAATCTGATGATCATCGGCGGTGAGATCGTAACCGGCTACCTGGAAAGCACCGGAAATTCCCAGCTGCTCATGGGAGAGGAGCCCCAGAAAAACGGCCGCCTGAGCTACACCTTCCCAACAGGCCAGACGTGCCAGGGAATTGTCTCCTGGGAGCACCTTTACCGCTTTGCCTCCGACGGCTGCGAAAGCGGGGCCATTCAGGCGGGGGCGGAGGACTACCCATTCTGTGTCCAGGTGGGGGAAGCCCGGTATATTCCCGTGATGGACCTGAGTGAAAATCTGGCCCTGGGCGCTGTGACGGAGGAAATCGTCCAGTGGATGTGGCCCTATAACGACCGGCCCAAGGATTATGCCCAGTTTCTTGTGCTGGACAGTGTGTATCCCTTTATGAGCGCGGAAAGTCTCCTGGAGCTGGTGGAGCAGGTGGAGGAAGCCTCCGTTCCCTATGTCATCTCCGTCATGCCCCTGAACGACCATAATGACTACCCCGCTATGACCCAGTTTTGTCAGGTGCTGGCCTATGCCCAGAGCAAGGGCGGAACGATCGTTCTCCACGCGCCCATCATTCACAAAACCGTGGAGGATGTGCAGGAGCTCTACGAAAAGCTGACGGATATGACCTTGGGATATATCGAGAACGGGGTGTATCCCGTGGGAATTCAGGTGCCCCTGTCCTGGATCAATCAGGAGCCCTATCTCACCCTGCTGAAACGCTACCGCACGGTGTTCGTCTACGACGACGGCGCGGACACCGGCTTCGACCTGGATGCCCATACCAGCCTGATTGCCCGGCAGGGGCACCAGCTGGTGTATCCCATTGTGGATTTGGACCAATCGGGAATCTCCCAGCTGGAGTGCTTCCCCTCCGCCGCCTATGCCGACTGCGGCAGCCAGCGGGATACTTTCCTGCGGTATGCCCAAAACGGGAAAAGCGCCGGGAAGCCCTACATGGACCTGCGGGACTATAACCACAGCGTGTGGCTGAACAACTGCTATTTCAGCTGGCAGAATCGTTCCGTCTATCTGGATGGCAAGCTGGTGGATACCACCTTTCAGCCGGTGGAATACGATACGGAATTTGATTTTCACCGCAGCCCTCTGGTGCGGATGTCCGTGGACTTGCAGAATCAAAACCGGTTCTTGATGGTGATCGTTCTGATTCTGTCCGTTATCTTTCTGTCCGGCATTGCCTATGCCCGGCGCCGAATGCGGAAACGCTTCTTTTCCGCTCCCGGAAACGAAAAGGAGTAAACCATTATGACCTTTATAGATGCTTTGTCGCTGTATGCGATCATTTCCATATGGCTGCTGATGATTATGAATGCGGTGCTGTCCATCGGCGGCTTCATCTACTATATGAAGGTGGAGAAGCAGGGCAGGGGCAAGCCGCTGGAGGAATACCCCACCGTCAGCATCCTGGTTCCGGCCCACAATGAGGCGCTGGTGATCGTCCGCACGGTGCGGGCCCTGCTGAATATGGAATATCCCGTGGACCGCTATGAGGTCATTGTGATCAACGACAACTCCACCGACGACACCGCCGAAAAGCTGGAGGAGCTTCAGCGGGAGTTTCCGGACCGGCGGCTCATCGTCATCAGCACCGGGCCGGAGGTGGGCGGCAAGGGAAAGTCCAACGCCCTGAACATCGGCTTCTCCGTCTCCACGGGTGAGGTGATCGCCATTTATGACGCGGACAACACCCCGGAGAGCGATGCCCTGGCCATCCTGGTGGAGAACCTGATGGAGGATGATAAAATCGGCGCGGTCATCGGCAAATTCCGCACCCGGAACCGGAACGCCTCCCTGCTGAGCCGGTTTGTGAACATCGAAACCCTGGCTTACCAGTGCATGAACCAGGCGGGGCGGTATTTCTTCTTCAAGCTGTGCACCATTCCCGGCACCAACTATGTGATTCGCAGAAAGCTGATTGAGGAGATCGGCGGCTGGGATACCAAGGCATTGTCCGAGGATACGGAGATCAGCTTCCGCCTCTACCGCATGGGCTACTATATCAAGCAGATGCCCCTGGCCGTCACCTGGGAGCAGGAGCCCCATCTGCTGAGCGTCTGGTTCCGCCAGCGCACCCGGTGGGCCAAGGGGAATATCTATGTGCTGGTGAAGAACATGCGCTACATATTCGACCCAACCGCCGGGCCCATGCGGCTGGATGTGATCTACTATCTGATCGTATACATCCTGATGCTGTCTTCCCTGGTGATCTCGGACTATATCTTCATCAGCGGCATTTTGGGGCTGGTGCATGTGACCCTGGGCGGCTTCTCCACGCTGCTGTGGGGCATGGCTATTTTGGTGTTCGTCTTCAATATGATGCTCACCTTGTCCACGGAGAAGAATGAATTTACCCTGAACTCCGCTCTGCTGGTGCTTTTGATGCTCTTTACCTATGCAAAGCTGTGGGTGTTTGTGGTGCTGAAGGCCCTGTGGCTCAGCTTCGAGGACCAGGTTTTCCACAAGGAAGTGAAATGGGACAAAACCGTCCGCTATGAAGAGGAAACGGAGACGTCCGAGGAAGAAGCAGCGCTCCAGGAGGAGCTTCTCCATAAGAAAGGAAGGTAAACCGCAATGGGAATGAAAAAACCTGTAAGCAAGCTGATTGCCTGGGCATTGGCGCTGGTGCTGGTGGCCGGGCTGTTCCCCGCTGCCCTGGCCGGTGAAGCAGAGCGGGAAGAGGCTGCCTTTGAGACGGTGGAGGAACCCACCCAGGCTGCCCGAAGCGAGGATGCCGGGGAGAAGACAGCCCTGCTGGATGCCAGGCAGACCATGGAGTTGGTGACGGACACCGATCCGGAGGATGCCGATGCGCCCCTGACACGGCTGGATATTCCGGAAGCAGCCCATTTTACGGACTTTTCCTATGAAGAAAATGTGCTGTTCAGCGGCATTTACAAAACCCACCGCTATTACTTCCAGGTGGATGAATATTGGGACTGCCAATATGCCTATGCCCAGATCGAGGTGGAGCTGAGCCAGCTGATTCAGGATGTGCCCGCCTCCTTGACCTTTATGATCAACAACACCCCTGTGGCCACCTACAAAATGGATTACCGCAGCGGCAGAGCCCAGGTGTTCTTCGTGGAGATCCCCCTGGAATACCTGGAGGAGGGCTACAATGCCTTCGACATCACCGGCTATGTCCGGCTGTATGACGATGACGGCTGTATTGACGATTTTTCCGGGGCCAACTGGATTTGCGTCCGGGAGAGCTCCTTCATCCAGGTGGGCTATGAGGCCATGAATCCCAACCGGCGCATTTCCGCCTACCCCTATCCCTTTATTTCCAGCCTGGACGAAAGCGGCAGCAGCACGGAGATCCTCGTTTCCGATGTATGCGCGCCGGAGGAGCTGGCGGCAGCTCTGATGCTTCGGGCGGACCTGGCCAGCGAGACGAAGCTGGAGGACCGGATCATCCTGGCCCGGCTGTCGGACAGCGAGGCCGAAAAGCAGCAGCGGGTGATCGTGGCGCTGCGGAGCAACCTGAGTGACCGCTACCGCGCTGCCGCGGAGGAAGCGCTGAATGGGGGCGACCTGTCCGACCGTGCCATGATTCGCTTCCTGGAGGAGGGGGATGCCAATGTGCTGCTCCTGACCTCTGACAGCGGCGACGCTCTGATGGAGGCGGCCAGAATGCTCATGGACGAATCCCGGGTCAGCCAGGAGAAGAGCGACCTGGCCTTTGTGCAGGCGGATGCCTCTGCGCTCATTCGGGCCCAAATCGGCAGCACCATGGAAACCGGCCGCCTGACCCTGGATTCCCTGCTGGATTCCGGCTTGTCCTTTGTCGGGCCGTTCCATCAGGTAGGGGATATCTACCTGCCCTTCTCCGGCGGCTATGTGCTGGCGGAATCCGGCATGGTGGACCTGAAATTCCGCTACAGTGAAAATCTGGATTTCAGCCGCTCCATGATCACCGTCTACTGGGGCAATGTGCCCGTGGGCAGCAAGCGGCTGACCCGGGAGAATGCCGGCGGCGACAGCCTCTCCTTTACCATGCCCGACGATGTGGTGGGCACCTATGCCGGAAAGATCACCATTGCTTTCGATCTGGAGCTGCCGGACCTGTTCTGCACCCCCAGAATGAGCGAGATGCCCTGGGCCTATATCACCAGCGATTCCAGCTTCTATCTGCCGGTGGGCGTGGGGGCCAGCTACACCCTGAGCCAGAGACCCTATCCCTTTGAGGTGTCCTCCCGGTTTAATGACCTGAACGTGGTGATTCCGGAGCATATCACTGCCGCGGAGCTGGATGCCCTGGGCCGCATGGTGGCGCTCTATGGCGAGGACCCCTCTCCCTACGGAGATCTGATGGTCAGCTATGCCGGCTCCCTCACCCAGGAGGATAAGAACCACAACCTGATGGTCCTGGGCAATTTCGGGGACAATGCTCTGCTTCAGGAGCTGAACGACAAGCTCCACTTCCAGTACAGTGACACCGGCTCCAACTTCCGCAGCAACGATGTGATGGTGCTTTCCGACAGCTATGCCAGAAGCATCACCACCTTGCAGCTGCTGCCGTCGCCCTATGCCGAGGGAAGAGCGGTGCTGGTGGTGGGCGCCCTGGATGACGATGGAATGGTGAACCTGCGGCAGTTCCTGGCAGATTCCAAAAATGTCTGGAAGCTGGAAAAGGATACCGTGCTCATCGACAGCGAGCAGGAGGTGCGGACCTTTGAGCTGGCGGAGAAGAAAGCCGCCGTGTCCACGCCGCTGCTGAAGAGAATGCTGGATTCCAACGAGGATACCGCTGTGTTCACCCTGGTTTCCACCGCGGTGATGCTGCTGTTCCTGCTGGCAGGCATTCTGATCCTGATTCGTATTTATTGGAGACAGAAAAAATAATCGGTCCGAGGGGTGTTCCCAATGAAACCCAAGAAAAACGCGTTTGGCTATTTTGTTCATATCCTTTTCCTGGTGGGAATTCTCTATGCCCTGGTGTGCGGCATCGGCGACCTGGGCACCGGGCGGGAATATCCCTATCTGCTCCGGGGCGGCTTTTTCCTGCTGCTGCTATTGCTCTGGTGCCTGCTCAATGCCATGGCGGCGGTGGCTGCCCGGTTTGAATGGGAGGACCTGTCCAAAACCAGGAAGCGGGTGCTGGACATCATGGAGGGGCTGTTCGCGGCGGCGGTTCTGGTGGCCGCCGGCTGGGTGCGGCTGGAGGCCATCCGGAATCTGCCCATGCAGCCCGCCTCCGACTACAAAACCTATTTTGAAATCGGCGACTACCTGAACCGGGGAACGCTGACCAAGGCGGGCACCGGCTACTGCGACTACATTGCCATGTTCCCCCATGTTTACGGCTATCCCAGCTTCCTCGCCTGGCTGTTCCGGCATTTTGGCACCAAGGTCTCCGTGGCTCAGTATGCCAATCTGGTGCTGTCCGTGGCAACGGTTTTCCTCACCTACCGCACCGGCCGCCTGGCGGCTGGGCGGATGGCGGGGCTGACCGCCCTGGTGCTGGCCGCTTTCTGGCCCTCCCAGGTGCTGTATTCCACCATGGTGGCCAGTGAGTTCCTGTTCTCCTTTTTGCTCATGCTGGGCGTGTATCTGTTTGTCCTTTCCATGAAGGTCTGCACGCCCCAGATGCGCCACCCCGGCTTGGGCGTGCTGCTGCACATTGCCATCGGCGTCTGCCTGGGCTTCTGTGCCGGCGTTCGTCCCATGGCGCTGATTGCGGTGATCACCATCGTGCTGTGCATCTTCCCACAGAGGCTCTTCCTCCCTGCGGAAAAGGAGGAGCAGCCCTCCATCAGCCTGATGATTCTATCCCGGGGGTGGATGCGCTGCCTGATCATTATCCTGTGCTATGTGCTCATTACCACGGCCACCAATATGACCATTGAGCGCACCGTGGACCGGAAGCTCGCCTCCGGCAGCACCTCCTTCGGCTATAACCTTTTGGTGGGCCTGAATGCCCAGTCCGAGGGCGGCTGGAACCAGGAGGACGCCACCTATCTCTACGATGCCTACGACCGCACCGGCGATGCCGGTCAGGCCCATTTGGCTTGCCGGGACCTGGCCATTCAGCGGCTGACCCGGGACCCGGAGAGCCTCTTCAATCTGTTCCTGCGGAAATATCACGTGCTCTGGGGAAACGATGACTACGGCGGAACCTGGAATCTGGTTTTCCTGGATGAACAGGGAAATCTGACCCCGGAGCGGGAGAGCTTCCTCTACGGCAGCCGGGATTGGGGCAACCTGTATTATCTGCTCTGCCTGGCCTTTGCGGGCATCGCGGGAATCTTCCTGTGGAAAAAGGGCAACGACACGGAATTCGTGTTTGTCCTGATTTTTGTGGGTACGGTGGGCATGCACCTATTTGTGGAAAGCCAGAACCGCTACCACTACCATGCCCTTTACATGTTTGCCCTGCTTGCTGGCTGCGCGGTGGATGGCATCTACCGCATGAACCGGGCCAAGGTGCTGAAGCTCCGGGAGGAAAAGGAAGCTGCCCGGGCCAAGCTCCGGGAGAAGCAGGAGCGGATTCGGAAAATGCATCAGGACGAGCTGGAGCTCACCCAGCTGCGGGAGGAGGCCATGCAGTCGAAATTCGATATGAAGGACGCTCTGGAGCGGAATCTCGTCCGGGTCAGCGTCAGTCAGGCCTATCAGCAAGAGGACAAGAAGGATGAAAGCTGATCTTTTTCGGTGGTTGGAGCGGCTGCTGCTGGCGGCCGTGGGGCTGCTGGTGCTCATCATTCTGGCAGGGCTTTTCTACCTCTATTATTTGGAGCCGATGGAGCTGCCTGAAATAGATCCCACGGAGCAGACCCAGGCACAGGAAACAACGCCGACCCTGTCCGGCCCGGAGTTTTATCTGCCGGGAAACCTGGCCTTTGGGGAAAAGCTGCCATACTCCCTCTTTTGGGATGATCAGGGGCAGCAGGTGGACATTCTGGAAGAATATGCCGGAAGCCGCCTGGTGCTGATGTATTGGGGCAGCTGGTGCCCCTACTGCGAAAAGCAGTTGGAGCACCTGAGGGAATTCCGGCGGGTGGTCGGGGCATCCCCCAATACCCGGCTGGTGCTGGTGAACAAAACCGACCCCGCCAAGGAAGAAACCCTGGAAAAGGCGGAAGGCTATCTGGAAGAAAAGGGCTGGCAGGAATATGACCATGTATATGATCTGGATTTGGCCGCCTATCAGGTCTACGGCATGAAGCGGATTCCCACCACCATTGTGGTGGATGAAGAGGGCTATGTCCGCGCCGTGGCCAGCCGGGTGCTGGAGGATGGGGAGGCCCTTACCGAAATGCTGGAGCAGGCCCAAACCGGCGGCGCGGCACCGCTGCTGTCCTTTCTCAAAAACAATATGCGGAATTCCGACGGCGGGCTCTTTACCGCCTACCGGGAAAGCCAGGGTACTTCCCCCAAGGGGCATGATGTGCTCAGCGAGTCCATGGGGCTTTTGATGGAGTGCGCGGTGCTGCTGGATGACCAAGGCCTGTTTGACGAGAGCTTTTCCTATCTGTCCCAGAAGATGAACCGTGGGGGCGTGTATGCCTGGTATGTGGATTCCAAGGGAAACCAGGCCAATTCCAACGCCCTGCTGGACGATTTGCGGATTGCCCGGGCCCTTTATCAGGCCAACAAAAAATGGGGCGGCTATGAGGCGGCCCTGGGGGAGCTTGCCGGGCAGCTGCTGGCAAAGAATACCTACCGCGGTCAGCTCAGCTCCTTCTATGACTTTAAGCTCCGCCGCAGCGGAAGCAGCATCTGCCTGGCCTATGGGGATTTTGAGGCGCTGGAGGGCCTGGCGGAGTTGGAAGGCGAGTATGCCGGCCTGGCAGAATCCCTCAAGCAGATTGTGGCCGGGGGCTTTATCGGTGATGCGTTCCCCCTGTACTATTCCTCCTACGATTACAAGGAGCAGCACTACAGCCGGGAGAGCCTGAACACCGCCGAGGCGCTGCTGACCCTTTACCATCTGTGCGGTACGGAGCTGTTCCGACAGGAATCCCTGCAGTGGCTGAAAAATGCCATTGCCACGGATACCCTGGCAGCCCGGTATGAGGTGGACGGCACCCCGGTGGCGGGCTACCAATACGATTCCACGGCGGTGTTCGCCATTGCCGCCCTCATCGGCCAGAAAACTGGGGACGCTGAGCTGTACCGCGCTGCCCGGGAGGCCATGGAGCGGGCCAGAGTGACGGACCCGGAAAGCGCCTTTTACGGCACCTTTTCCCACAGCGACAACGGCAGCGACCTGCAGTCCTTCGACCAATTGCTGCCCTTGCTGGTGTACTGCCGCAGCAGCCAGGCCAAATTCCAATAGAGAGATTTGAGAGGTGGAGCGGAAATGCTGTTTAATTCCGTTGATTTTCTGGTATTCTTCCCCATTGTGACCCTGATCTATTTCCTGATTCCCCATAAAATTCGCTATCTTTGGCTGCTGGTTTGCAGTTACTATTTCTACATGTGCTGGAATGCCATGTATGCCCTGCTGCTGTTTGCCTCCACCATGATTACCTGGGTCAGCGGCCTGGCCATTGCCGCTGCCGCCAAGAAAGAGACGGAGGACCCCACCCGGCTTCGCAGCCGGGGGATCGTGGCCATCTCCCTGATTCTGAATCTGACCCTGCTGTTCTTCTTTAAGTATTCCAATTTTGTGATTGAAAACCTCAATAGCCTGCTGGCCTATACCGGAGTATCCCTCCGGGTGCCCAAGCTGGACCTGCTGCTGCCGGTGGGCATTTCCTTTTACATTTTTCAGGCACTGAGCTACACCATCGATGTCTACCGGGGAGATGTTCAGGTGGAGAAGAATCCCCTGCGGTATATGGTGTTTGTCTCTTTCTTCCCCCAGCTGGTTGCCGGACCCATTGAGCGTTCCTCCCGGCTGCTGGGCCAGTTCTACGAAAAGCACCGCTTCAGCTATGATCGGATGGTCCGGGGCCTCATGATGATGCTCTGGGGCTATTTTCAGAAAATGGTGGTGGCGGACCGGCTCAGTGTGCTGGTGGACCAGGTGTTCAACTACAGCAGCTACTATGCCGGCTTTGAAATCCTGGTGGGGGCAGTGTTCTTCGCTTTCCAAATTTACTGCGATTTCGCCGGTTATTCCACCATCGCCATTGGCGCGGCTCAGGTGATGGGCTTTGATTTGATGGAAAATTTCCGCCGCCCCTATCTGGCGGTGTCCGTGGCGGACTTCTGGCGGCGGTGGCATATCTCCCTCACCAGCTGGTTCCGGGACTATCTGTACATCCCCCTGGGCGGCAACCGCAAGGGCAAGCTCGCCAAGTACCGCAACATTATGGTGGTGTTCCTGGCCTCCGGCCTGTGGCACGGCGCCAACTGGACCTATGTGATCTGGGGCGGCCTAAACGGCCTGTTTCAGATCATCGGCGCCCAGACCAAGAAGCTGCGCTCCGCCGTGAAATCCTTCCTGGGCATCCGGGATAACAGCGGCAGCGGACGGCTGCTGTCCATGATCGTGACCTTCCTGCTGGTGGACTTTACCTGGATTTTCTTCCGGGCCGCCACATTGGAGGACGCGGTGACCGTGATTCGGCAGCTGTTTTCCAGCTTCAACCCCTGGGTGCTCTTCGACGGAACCCTGTATACCTTGGGCCTGAGCATGATCGACTTCTGGGTGGGTATTGTGGCCATTGCTGCGATTTTGGCGGTGGATGTGCTCCATGAGCGGGGCGTTCGCATCCGGGAATGGATTCTGAATCAGAATCTGCTGTTCCGGTGGATGGTATATTTCCTCGCCATCTTCACCATCCTGATTTTCGGCTTTTACGGGCCCAACTACGATGCAGCCCAGTTCATCTACTTCCAGTTCTGACGGAAAGGCAGGTCGCGAAAAATGAAAACCTTTTTTCAGAAAAGCTTCAAAACCCTGGCTTTCCTTGCCTGCCTGCTGGCTCTGCTGTATCTGTTCAGCTGCATTTTCAGCTTTAAATATGAGGACGGCATCAATCCCATTGCCCGTTTTTATGACCTGCCGGAGGACACGGTGGATGTGCTCCTGCTGGGCAGCTCCCACATGGGCATGAACGTGGACCCCAGCATCCTCTGGAATCAGCGGGGCATCGCCGCCTACAGCTGCTGGGGCAGTATGCAGCAGCCCTGGAATACCTACTACTATCTGAAGGAATGCCTGAAATACCAGCAGCCCAAGCTGGTGGTGATGGATGTTTACGGCGTGACCTTTGACGGGGATTTGCCGGGCTACGACAACATCGTGAAAAACACCCAGGGACTTCGGTTCTCCCGGGATAAAATTGAGAACATTCTGGTCAGCTCCCCGGAGGAATACCGCAGCGCCCTGCTGCTGGGAATTCCCTGCTTCCACTATCGCTACAGCGAAATATGCGCCGAGGATTTTAACCATTTCTTCTGGAACAAGGACACGGGCATTCAGTCCCTGGACCTGACCGGACTGACGGTGCAGTCCTTTGAAATCATGGATGTCAGCGGCATGACCCAGCCGGTTCCCCTGGCAGAGAAATGCGAAACCTATTTCCGAAAAATTCTGGATTTGTGCCAGGAGGAAGAAATTCCCATCCTGTTGGTGGCCTCTCCCTATTACCTGCATGAGCAGGAGCAGGGGCGGTTCAATCGAATCGGTGAGATTGCCGATGATTACGGTGTGACCTTTTTGAATTTCAATGAAAACTATCCGCAATTGAGCATCGACCCGCAAACGGATTTCTGCGACCTGGCCCACATGATGCCCAGCGGCGTAGAGAAATATGATTCTTATCTGGCGGACTACATCGTAGGGCATTATGAAGTGCCCGACCGCCGGTTGGATTCCAACCATATCTGGAACCAGAAGACGGAAGTCCAGACCCATTGCGTCTATGCCCTGGAAAACAAATTCTACGGCGGTGGACGGCAATACCTGGATACCGGCGTCCAGCTGTATAAAAACCCCTACTATTCCTTTACGCTGATGACCAGAATCAACACGGAGGTCCTGGGAGAGGACACCGTCTGGATGTCCTGCTTCAGCGAAGAGGGACAGTACCGGGGCATGCTGCTGAACCGGAACGGGGACAATTTGTATTTCATTTTCAACCGGGACCTGCGGATTGAAATCTCGGAATTCGGCCAAACCGTTGACCTGGCCCTGGTGAAAGAGGGGCTGCATTACACGGTGTATGTGGACGGTGTGAAATACAAGACCATGGATTTGAAGCCCTTTGAATCCCTGGAGGATACATTGCTCCTGGGCTGCCAGCGGAATGTGGATGGCTCCCGGTTCCGCTACAGCAACACCGAGGTTGACAACCTGGAAATTTACGACATCGCCCTGACCGCCGATGACATTGCCGCATGGGACCCTGCCCAACTGCCCGAACCGCCTCAGCGGCAGGCCCAGCAGGCGGATTCCGACGCCGCTTTCTCCCTGAACCAGCGCTTTGTGGGCGACGGCTTCAGCAAATACCTGGATACGGGCATCGCACCCTATTCAGACCCCAACGCTTCCTGGACGCTGCTGACCCAGTTCCGGGAGGATGCGGGGCAGGGCGCGGGGGTGTATTTCTCCAGCTTCTGCGAGGACGAAGCGGATTACCGGGGCATCATGGCACGAAAGGTTGGCCCGGGGCAGCTCAATCTGCTCTATGCCAACCGGAGCATCATCACCCAGGTGCCGGAGGACTCCGATATCAGCCTGGCCATTGTCAAGGACGAGGTGAGCTACACCATCTATGTCAATGGAGAGCGGATCGTGGATGGGGACCTGTGCGAGACAAATCCCTGGTATGGCAATCTGCTCATCGGCTGTCAGGAAACCATGGATGGGGAGAAGATGCGCTTTAGCGGCGTGACCGTATATAATCTGGAATTCTACAACGGCGTGATGACCGAAGAGGATATCCTGGCCTGGGCGCCTGAATTCCTGCCGGAGCCCCCGGCAGCGGTGGCCTCCCCGGTGGACTATTGCCTGGAAAATCCGTTCCTGGGCAATGGCAGCTCTTCCTATGTGGATACCGGCATCCAGCTGTATGATGTGGCGGACAAGAGCTGGACCCTGGAAATGAAGTTCCGGAAAAATGGGGCTCAGACCCTGGTCACCTGCTTTGCGGAGGACCCCAGCTGCTACCGGGGACTGGTGATCTCCACCCTGGACAACGACACCCTGAATCTGACCCTGGGCCAGACGGGCGTTCAGCTGGAGCTGGCGCCCCAGCCGGAGCAGGAGCTGAAAATTGTGAAGGATGGCTACCAATACACCGTCTATCTGAACGGACAGCAGGCTTGGGAGGCCACCTCCACCGCGCCGGAATATGACGGAACCGTGCACATCGGCTGCGGTGTGGATGGAACGGGGAAGCCCTTCCGGTTCTCCTCCGCCAAGATTCTGGAATTCCGAATCACTGGACCAACAGACGAATGACGCAAAGGGAATGAAATGATGAAACGCCTGAAAGAATTCTTCCGAGGAAAATGCAAGAATCAAGCCGGAATACTGGGCCTGTTTTTTGGCCTAGCTGTGTTGGCCGTGCTGCTTCCGGGGATTTTTTCGGCACAGCGGCTGGGCACACTGGACAACGGCAGCTATGAGCCGACCATGCTCTGTGCCGGACTCACCTATCTGGAAAGCGACCTGGCAGAGCCGGATACGCTGTACTTTGACCATGTGATTGAGGAATATGGCTACGGCAGCTTTTCCTACTGGAAGCTCCTGGGCCCCAATGGGCAGAGCAGCATGATTTACCCCATTGCCCTGATTCGGCTGCTGACAGAGCCCTTTGGCCTGCATTTCTCCACGGTCTATCTGGCGCTGGTTTATGCCCTGCTGTATGCCGCCGGGACCTATGTGCTGGTGCGGGGCTGCGCTTATCTGGCGGGCTGGCTTGCGGCCATCCCCGGGGTGGTTTTGGTGCTGGCGGCATCCAGCCGGAATCTGGCCGCCTACTTCAATTCTCTGTATCCCACGGCGGCGGTGATTGTGGGGGGGCTTCTCATGATCGCCATGGCTCTGCGGCTGCTTACCTATGGAAAGCAGACCGGACTGCGGGGAATGCTGGGCTTTCTGGCTGCGGCAGCCTTCTGCCTGAATGCATCGGAGCTCTGCCTGATTTTCGCCCCCTTTGCGGTGGCGGTGGTGGCGGCTGCCCTGCTGCGGGAGTTAAAAGACCATCGGCTGAAGCCCGGAGCTGCGGCCTGCGCTGTGGTGCTTTTGCTGGCGGCCATTTCCTCTTCCTCCCAGCAGCTGCAGTCCAGCTACCGGTATCAATCCAATATATCCGCCTATCAGTCGGCATTCCTGGGATTTCTGGAAGCCTCCGACGACCCGGTTTCGGATTTGGCGGATTTTGGCCTGGACGAAAGCTATGCCGCCGATGTGGGAAAATCCTCAGCGGCGACTCCTTCTGCCACAATCCCCAGGACCCGCAGGAGGCAAAGCTGCTGTTTGAAAAGCTGAATGCGGATACCGTGGGGGCCTGGTACCTGCGGCACCCCCTGCGCCTGCTGCAAACCGCAAGCAGGCAGACGGAGCCGTTCAACAGCTTTGAGTCGGACGTGGCCCTGACGGTGGGCCAAACCAGCGACAGTCCTCTGCGGGTGAGCCGGCAGTGGAGCGCGGCGGATACCCTGATGAAAATGCTTCTGCCGGAGGGCTACAGCACCGCTTTGATCTGCTTCCTGCTGGAGCTGGCGGCAGCCGCGTGGCTGTGCTTCCGGCTGCTTCGGCAGGGGATGGGCAAGGCCTTTTCCATTGCGGCAGGGGCCTGCGTGGTTACCCTTGCCTTGGGATGCTTTGGCTATGTGCTGCTGCATCTGCGCTATCTGGGGCAGGATTCCCTGTTTTTGGCCCGGATGGTGGGGGTGTTTGGCATCCTGCTGGGCATTGGCGGAATCTGCGTGGCGGCGGGGGACCTGATTGGGGTCCTCTCCGACTGGTTCCGGGAAAAGCAGCAGCTTCAGCCGGAGGACCGGGGCCTTTCCCTGTGGAGGGTTGGCATGCTTTCCCCCGGAAAGGAGCTCACCCTGGGAGATGGCCGGTGGGGCAGACTACTGGACCGCCCGGGAACGGCGGCCTTCCTGGTTTTCCTGCTGGCTCTGGCGATGTCCTGGGTGGTTCAATTCACCGGCGTGCGGGCCGGCTGCGTCAACAACGGTGACTTTGGCCGTATGATGGACCAGCTGGGCCTGATCTGGCAGGGCGATATTTTCTACAATGTGGATGCCCAGCTGGGGCGGCGGGTGATCGAGGACTACGCCTTCCGGGAGGCCTTTGACTGGACCAGCCTGACATTCTTAAATCCCAAATACAGCCTGATTTATCCGGCGTCCCTGGTGCGGCTGTTCTGCAGCCTGACAGGCCGGGATTTCAGCACCTGGTATCTGAGCCTGGTGATGAACGCCGTGCTGATTGCCTGCCTCGTGTCCATTGTGTATGACCTCCATGGGCTGTTGGGCCGGTATGCGGTGCTCTTAGGCATGGGACTGTGCGCCGTGTTCTTCTGTGAGAGCTACCTGGTGTGGTTCAATTCTCTCTTCGGCGAAAGCTGCATGTTTATGGGGCTTTTTATGGTGATTGCCTGCTGTGTGCATCTGGCGGTGCGGCCGGCCAACCGGTGCTGGCCCACGGTGCTGCTGCTTCTGTTCAGCGCCCGGATTCTGGTGTGCGCCAAGGCGCAGATGCTGGTAACATTGCCCTTTGTGCTAATCATCGTCATCATTTTTGCCCTGTATCAGCGGCCGCTGCCCTTAAAGGGGCTGATTCCCTACGTCCTGACCGTGATGGTTGCCTGCGCGGTGATCACCTCGGACTGCATCACGGTGTACAACGACAACAGCGGCATTTCCGAGCGGCAAACCGTCTGGCAGGCCACCTTCTATGGCGCGCTGATGATCTCCGACGATCCTGAGGCCACCATGGAGGAGCTGGGCATCGACCAGAGCATGCTGCCGGACATTGGAAAGGATGCCTATCAGAAGGACGAGGACTATGTCATCAGCCCCAATTCTCCCCAGGCGGATGAAGCGCTGTATGACCATGTGAATACCTTTACCATGGTGAAATATTACCTGCGCCATCCCGTTCAGCTGGTGAAAATGCTGAACCATGCGGCCACCGCCTCCCGGACGGTTTACAATGAGTTCCGGGCCTATCTGGGCCAGGATTATTCCCTCCCCCACGATACGGTGCAGCGCCTGGGCCTGTGGCTGTATTGGCGGTATTTCTTCACCTGCGGCAGCTTCTGGGGCTATGTGCTGCTCTATGGCGCTGCCATGGGGATCGCGCTGCTGTGTATTTTCGGAAAGCGGGAGTGTGACAGACGGTGGAAGATGCTGGCGGTGGTGTTCTTGTGGATTCTGCTAACCGGCGCGGTGCAATATCCCATTTCCGTCATCGGCAACGGCTTCGCGGATAACCACAAGCAGATGTTCGGCTTTATCATGTGCCATGATTTCCTGGTGGTCTTCAGCCTGACCATTCTCATCCGGTTTTTCCGGAACGGTTTCGGCAGGGAGAAAAAGCCCACAGGAGCAATGGAGGAAACGGCATCATAAAGGTGCTTATCTTTCATCAGCAATATTGTCCTTTTGTTAAGTAACGACCCGTAGGGCGGGTGGCTTGCCCCCGCCGCACAGCACAATCCTGAATTTTCGGGTTGCCAATGTGAAAAGGTAACCCTCCCCATTGTTGTTGGATGTTTTTCTTAACGTTATCGCGGCGGCGGGGGACAGCCATCCGCCCCACGATATAAAACGTTAAA
>OBLI01001476.1_pt1 | contig 22799 bp, 31 predicted proteins | sample 1519701 | NCBI WGS metagenome assembly OBLI01 (sample SAMEA3663005, study PRJEB22513) | pig gut metagenome | biome: pig gut; feature: pig-associated habitat; material: faeces | place: France | collected 2012
ACTGAAATGCCAGGATTATTAGGAAAAAAAATCGGAATGACATCCGTTTTCAGTGCCGAGGGTAAGAATGTACCATGCACTGTTATCGAAGTTGGTCCTTGTGTTGTTACGCAGATCAAGACTGTCGAAAAGGATGGCTACGCTGCTGTGCAGGTTGGTTTCCAGGATGCAAAGGAAAAGAACGTGACAGCTCCGCTGATGGGCCACTTTAAGAAGGCAGGCGTGACACCCAAGCGTCACTTGGCTGAGTTCAAAGGTTTTGACCAGGAGCTGAACCTGGGCGACACCCTGACGGTAGAGCTCTTCAACGACTGCAAGTTTGTAGACGTAGTGGGCACCTCGAAGGGTAAGGGCTTCCAGGGCGTTGTGAAGCGTCACGGCTTCGGCGGTGTAGGTCAGAGCACCCACGGTCAGGACGACCGTCTGCGTAAGCCGGGTTCAATCGGCGCCTGCTCGTATCCCGCCAAAGTGTTCAAGGGTATGCGCATGGGTGGCCAGATGGGTGGCGACCGCGTGACGACGCAGAACCTGAGAGTGTTGAAAGTAATTCCCGAACACAACCTGCTCCTTATCAAGGGTTCTGTTCCCGGCTGCAAAGGTTCAATTGTAATTATCGAGAAGTAAGCAATGGAAGTTAGTGTATTGAATATCAAAGGTGAGGATACGGGCCGCAAGGTAACCCTTAACGACAGCGTATTCGGCATCGAGCCGAACGACCATGCCATTTATCTCGATGTGAAGCAGTATCTTGCTGCTCAGCGTCAGGGTACGGCAAAGTCGAAGGAGAGAAGTGAAATCAGCGGTTCGACGCGCAAGCTCGGCCGTCAGAAGGGTGGCGGCGGTGCCCGTCGCGGTGACATCAACTCGCCCGTGCTGGTGGGTGGTGCCCGTGTGTTCGGTCCCAAGCCCCGTGACTACCGCTTTAAGCTGAACAAGAAGGTGAAGGCTCTTGCCCGCCGCAGCGCTCTGTCCTACAAGGTGCAGGAGGGTGCTCTGGTGGTAGTGGAGGACTTCACGCTTGATACTCCCCGCACGAAGTCGTTCATCGAAATTGTGAACAATCTCAAGATTTCTGACAAAAAGGTGCTGATGGTGATGCCCGAAGCAAACAAAAACGTATATTTGTCTGCTCGCAACTTGCCTAACGCCAAGGTGGCTATCGCCAGCGACATCAACACTTATGGCGTGCTGAACGCCGGCGTGATGGTGGTTACTGAGAACGCCCTTCAGAACATCGAGACTGTCTTAACCAAGTAAAGAAGCGTAAGAGAAATGGCATTTATTATCAAACCTCTCATCACTGAGAAGACGAACAGCCTGAGCGACAAGCAGAACAAGTTTGGCTTTGTCGTTCGCCCCCAGGCCAACAAACTTCAGATTAAGGCAGAAGTGGAAGCATTGTACAACGTGACGGTAACGAGCGTTGACACGATGAACTACGCAGGCAAGAACAAGGCGCGCTACACGAAGGCCGGCCTGCTGCGCGGTCGCAGCAATGCTTTCAAGAAAGCCATCGTCACTGTAAAAGAGGGCGAGACCATCGATTTCTACAGCAATATCTAATTAAATAATGGCAGTACGTAAATTCAAGCCCACTACACCGGGGCAGAGACACAAGGTTATTGGTACGTTCGAAGAAATTACTGCATCCGTACCAGAGAAATCTCTCGTTTGCGGCAAGCGCTCTACAGGTGGCCGTAACAATGCCGGTAAGATGACGATGCGTTATCTCGGCGGCGGTCACAAGAGGAAGTTCCGCTTCATCGACTTCAAGCGTGAGAAAGACGGTGTACCCGCAGTCGTAAAGACGATAGAGTATGACCCGAACCGTTCGGCTCGCATCGCTCTCCTCTTCTACGCAGACGGTGAAAAGCGTTATATTATTGCTCCCAATGGATTGAAGGTGGGCGACCAGCTGATGAGCGGCGCCGAGGCAGTTCCCGAAGTGGGCAACGCCCTTCCGCTGCAGAACATCCCCGTGGGTACGGTGATTCACAACATCGAGCTCCGTCCGGGCCAAGGCGCACTGCTGGTTCGCTCGGCCGGTAACTTTGCACAGCTGACCTCGCGTGAGGGCAAGTATTGTGTGATTAAGCTCCCCTCGGGCGAAACCCGCCAGATACTGAGTGCTTGTAAGGCCACGGTGGGCAGTGTGGGTAACTCAGACCACGCACTTGAGAGTTCGGGTAAGGCCGGTCGCAGCCGCTGGTTGGGCCGCCGTCCGCACAACCGTGGTGTTGTGATGAACCCTGTGGATCACCCGATGGGTGGTGGTGAAGGCCGCCAGAGCGGTGGACACCCGCGTTCACGCAAAGGCTTGTATGCTAAGGGCTTGAAGACGAGAGCTCCGAAGAAGCAGTCGAGCAAATACATCATCGAAAGACGTAAAAAGTAACAAGCACTTAAACAAGAAGAATTTATGAGTCGTTCTCTTAAAAAAGGCCCGTACATCGCCGTTTCGCTTGAAAAGAAAGTTCTTGCCATGAACGAAAGCGGCAAGAAGAATGTCGTGAAGACATGGGCCCGCGCCTCAATGATATCGCCTGACTTTGTAGGCCATACGATTGCAGTGCACAACGGTAACAAATTCATCCCTGTTTACGTTACTGAAAACATGGTAGGTCACAAGCTCGGTGAGTTTGCACCGACGCGCAAGTTTGGCGGCCATGCCGGTAACAAGAAGAAGTAAGCAGGGCTTTCAATCCAAAAGCAACAATAAAGAAAACCAATAATGGGAGCAAGAAAAAAATTAGCGGCTGAAAAGAGAAAAGAAGCCCTGAAGACCCAGTATTTTGCCAAACTGCGCAATGTTCCCTCCTCACCCCGCAAAATGCGCTACGTGGTAGACATGGTACGCGGCATGGAGGTGAACCGTGCACTCGGCACGCTCAAGTTCTCGAAGAAGGCAGCCTCGCAGGATGTGGAAAAACTGCTGCGCTCGGCCATTGCCAACTGGGAACAGAAGAACAACCGCAAGGCTGAAGATGGCGAACTGTACATCACCAAAATCTTCGTGGATGAAGGCGTGACGCTCAAGCGCATGCGCCCCGCACCCCAGGGAAGAGGTTACAGAATTCGTAAACGTTCAAACCACGTGACAATTTTCGTGGGTACTAAAACTAATGATTGATTGAAATGGGACAGAAAGTAAATCCGATAAGCAACCGTCTGGGTATCATTCGCGGCTGGGATTCCAACTGGTTCGGAGGAAAGAACTTCGGTGACAATATCCTTGAGGATAGCAAAATCCGTAAGTACCTCCTCGCTCGCCTGGCAAAGCAGAGCGTTTCCCGCATCGTCATTGAGCGTACCCCGAAACTCATCACCATCACCATCTGCACCTCGCGTCCGGGCCTTATCATCGGTAAGGGCGGTCAGGAAGTTGACAAACTCAAGGAGGAACTGAAGAAGATCACCGACAAGGATGTTCAGATCAACATCTTCGAGGTGAAGAAGCCTGACCTCGACGCCAACATCGTGGGCAAGAGCATCGCTCGCCAGGTAGAAGGCAAAATCGCTTACCGCCGTGCCATCAAGATGGCTATCGCCAACGCCATGCGCATGGGTGCCGAGGGCATCAAGGTGCAAATCAGCGGCCGCCTGAATGGTGCCGAAATCGCACGCAGCGAAATGTTCAAGGAAGGCCGTACGCCCCTGCACACGCTCCGCGCCGACATCGACTACTGCCAGTGCGAAGCGCTGACGAAGGTGGGCCTGCTGGGCATCAAGGTGTGGATTTGCCGTGGTGAAGTGTATGGCAAGCGCGACTTGGCTCCTAACTTCGCCCAGGAGAAGGAAACCCGCGGCAACGGCAACTTTGGCGGTGGCCGTAAGTTCCGTAACAAGAGAAACAACAACCGCTAAACTGATTTCGACTTAGAAGTATTATGTTACAACCGAAAAGAACAAAATACAGAAGACCGCAAAAGGGTCGCTGCAAAGGCAACGCTCAGCGTGGCAACCAGCTCGCCTTTGGTAGTTTCGGCATCAAGAGCCTTGATACGCACTGGCTCACCGGTCGTCAGATTGAGGCTGCGCGTGCGGCCATGACCCGCTACATGCAGCGTGAGGGTCAGTACTGGATTCGCATCTTCCCTGACAAACCCATCACGAAGAAGCCTGCCGATGTACGTATGGGTAAGGGTAAGGGTGACCCCGTAGGCTACGTGTTCCCCATTACCCCCGGACGCATCATTTTCGAGATTGAAGGCGTACCTTTCGAAGTGGCTAAGGAAGCCCTCCGTCTGGCCGCACAGAAACTCCCCGTGACCACTAAATTCGTTGTAAGACCCGACTACGACAAAAACGCTTGAACATGAAGATTGCAGAAATACGTCAAATACCGGCCGAAGAACTCGCTGAACGCATTCAGGCAGAAGAGGCCAGTTACAATCAGATGCTGCTCAACCACAGCGTCGCTCCTCTGGAAAACTCTGCTCAGATCAAGGCCGCACGTCGCACCATTGCACGAATGAAGACTGTGCTCAGAGAAATTGAACTTAACAAATAACATTGGTCCAGATGGAAGCTAGAAACTTAAGAAAAACAAGACAGGGTGTCGTGATTAGCAATAAGATGGACAAAACCATTGTTGTTGCAGCGAAGTTCAAAGAGAAACACCCGATTTACGGTAAATTTATCTCGAAGACGAAAAAGTACCACGCTCACGACGAGAAGAACGATTGCCATGTAGGCGACACCGTGCTCATCATGGAGACCCGCCCCCTGAGCAAAACGAAGCGTTGGAGAGTTGTTCAAATTGTAGAAAGAGCTAAATAATTATGATACAAGCAGAATCAAGATTGACAGTTGCCGACAACAGCGGCGCACGCGAGGCCCTCTGCATCCGTGTGCTCGGCGGCACGAAGCGCCGTTACGCTTCAGTCGGTGATGTGATTGTCGTTTCTGTAAAGAACGTCATCCCTTCGAGTGATATTAAGAAAGGTGCCGTATCTAAGGCTTTGATCGTACGTACGAAGAAGGAAATCCGTCGTGCTGACGGCTCCTACATTCGCTTTGATGACAACGCTTGCGTGTTGCTCAACAACGCCGGCGAACTCCGAGGCAGCCGTATCTTCGGCCCCGTGGCCCGCGAACTGCGCGCCGTGAATATGAAGGTCGTGTCTTTGGCACCTGAAGTACTTTAACAAGACAGCTATAACAGCAATGAGCAAACTACATATCAAAAGAGGCGACACCGTGTATGTAAACGCTGGCAACAACAAAGGTGCTACCGGTAAGGTCACCAAGGTGCTTGTTGACAAGCAGCGCGCCATCGTTGAAGGTGTTAATATGGTGTCAAAAAGCCAAAAACCCAATGCCAAGAACCCTCAGGGTGGCATCGTGAAGGTGGAGGCTCCCATTCACATTTCTAATCTGAACGTGGTGGACCCCAAAACGGGTAAGCCCACGCGTATCGGACGCCGACTCAACGACGACGGCAAACTGGTACGTTTCGCTAAAAAATCAGGAGAGGAGATCAAGTAATGAGTAATACAGCACAACTTAAGAAGGAGTATGCAGAGCGTATCGCCCCGGCTCTGATGAAGCAGTTCAACTATTCTTCTTCCATGCAGATTCCCGTGCTCAAGAAGATTGTCATCAATCAGGGCCTGGGTATGGCTACCGCCGACAAGAAAATCATCGACGTGGCTATCAACGAACTGACTGCCATCACCGGACAGAAGGCTGTGGCTACCGTGTCGCGCAAGGACGTGGCTAACTTCAAACTCCGTAAGAAAATGCCTATCGGCGTGATGGTAACGCTGCGCCGCGAACGCATGTACGAATTCCTTGAGAAACTCGTAAGAGTGGCTCTGCCCCGTATCCGCGACTTCAAGGGTATCGAAAGCAAGTTCGACGGACGTGGTAACTACACGCTCGGTATTCAGGAGCAGATCATCTTCCCTGAAATCAACATCGACACTATCGACCGCATCCTCGGTATGAACATCACGTTCGTTACCAGTGCGCCCACCGACGAAGAGGGCTACGCACTGCTCAAGGAGTTCGGTCTTCCTTTCAAGAACGCTCAAAACTAATTCGAAACTATGGCAAAAGAGTCAATGAAAGCACGCGAAGTGAAGCGTGCCAAGCTCGTTGCAAAGTATGCAGCCAAGCGTGCAGCACTCAAGGAGATTGTCAACAAGTCGAATGATCCCGTGGAGGCTTACGAGGCTGCCCGCAAACTCCAGAAGATCCCTCGCAACGCCAACCCCATCCGCCTGCACAACCGTTGCAAAATCACCGGCCGCCCCAAAGGCTACATCCGCCTCTTCGGTCTTTCGCGTATCCAGTTCCGCGAAATGGCTTCGCAGGGCCTGATCCCCGGCGTACGCAAGGCCAGCTGGTAAACCAGACGCGCTATTTCATTCCTTTATTATTTAATATTGTCGGGGGCGCCCCGATTAATTAAACAATCAAAACAATGACAGATCCTATAGCAGATTTCCTTACGCGTTTGCGTAATGCTATCCAGGCCAAGCACCGCGTGGTGGAAGTGCCTGCGTCGAACCTGAAGAAGGATATCACGAAAATCCTCTTCGACCAGGGTTATATCCTCAACTACCGCTTTGTGGAGGATGGCCCTCAGGGCACCATCAAGATTGCCCTTAAGTACAACCCCCAAACCAAGGTGAGCGCCATCAAGAGCCTGACGCGTGTGTCGAAGCCCGGTATGCGTAAGTACACCGGCTACCGCGAAATGCCCCGCGTAATCAACGGCCTCGGTATCGCTATCATCTCCACCTCGAAGGGCGTGATGACCAACAAGGCCGCCGCTGAACTCAAAATTGGTGGTGAAGTACTTTGCTACGTTTACTAATTTAGGAGGAACAAAATGTCTAGAATAGGTAAATTGCCGATTAACATCCCTGCAGGTGTAACCGTTACCCTGAAGGATAATGTAGTGTCCGTAAAAGGACCGAAGGGTGAGCTCAGCCAGGCTGTTGATCCTTCCATCATCGTCACAATCGAGAACAACGTCATCACTTTCTCCATCGACGAGGCCAACGACACCGTTGAGCAGAAGCAGAAGCAGGCCTTCCACGGCCTCTACCGCGCTCTGGTGAACAACATGGTTGTGGGCGTGTCGCAGGGTTACAAGAAAGAGATGGAACTCGTAGGTGTGGGTTACCGTGTGTCGAACCAGGGCAACCTCGTAGAGTTTGTGCTGGGTTACACGCACAGCATCTTTATCCAACTCCCCCCCGAAATCAAGGTTGAGACGAAGTCTGAAAGAAATAAAAACCCGTATATCTGCCTTGAGTCTGCCGACAAGCAGCTTCTGGGTCTTGTATGCGCTAAGATACGTTCTTTCCGCAAGCCTGAACCTTACAAAGGAAAGGGTATTCTCTATGTGGGCGAGCAGATCCGTCGTAAGTCTGGTAAGTCCGCTGGTGCTAAGTAATTTTAATGGCTTAAGATTATGACTACGAAAAAAGAACAAAGACGCATAAAAATCAAGTATCGGGTTCGCAATAAGATTACCGGAACTGCTGTACGTCCCCGTCTGAGCGTGTTCAGAAGCAACAAGCAGATCTACGCCCAGATCATCAACGATGAAACTGCTGCTACACTGGTAGCTGCCTCCTCACTCGGCCTGGAAGCCATGCCTAAGAAGGAACAGGCTGCCAAGGTAGGCGAGGCTGTGGCTCAGAAGGCACTGGCCGCCGGTATTACGCAGGTAGTGTTCGACCGTAACGGTTACCTCTATCACGGTCGTGTGAAAGAACTCGCTGAAGGTGCCCGCAAGGGAGGACTTAATTTCTAAAAGATTATGGCAAACAGAGTAAACGTAAATGCTGAAGAGTTAAAAGATAGACTGGTTGCTATCAATCGAGTTGTCAAAGTGACCAAGGGTGGACGTACCTTCACTTTCGCCGCTATTGTGGTAGTGGGCGACGGAAAAGGTGTCATCGGCTACGGTCTTGGTAAGGCTGGCGAAGTGACCGCAGCCATCGCCAAGGGTGTAGAGGCTGCCAAGAAGAACCTCGTGAAGGTGCCCCTGCTCAAGGGTACGGTGCCCCACGAACAGGCTGCCCGTTTCGGCGGTGCCGAAGTCCTCATCCTGCCTGCCTCTGAGGGTACCGGTGTAGTAGCCGGCGGTGCCATGCGTGCCGTGCTTGAGAGCGTAGGTGTGAAGGACGTGCTTGCCAAGAGCAAGGGCTCGTCGAACCCCCACAACCTTGTGAAGGCCACCATCCTGGCTTTGAGTGAAATGCGCGACGCACGCACTGTAGCACAGCAGCGTGGCGTTTCTTTGGAAAAAGTATTCAGAGGATAAAGACTTATGGCAACGATAAAGATTAAGCAAACGAAGAGCCGTATCGGTGCTCCCAAGGACCAGAAGCGCACACTCGATGCACTGGGCCTGAAGAAGATGAATCAGGTTGTCGAGAGAGAGGATACTCCTGTCGTAATGGGCATGGTTCGCAAAGTGCACCACTTAGTCACGGTAGTTGAATAATTAGAAACAAGAAGCTCTATGAAATTAAATACATTGAAGCCTGCCGCTGGTGCCACTCATTCAAGAAAGCGTATCGGTCGTGGTCCCGGTTCAGGAATGGGCGGTACGTCAACCCGCGGTCACAAGGGTGCTAAGCAGCGTTCGGGTTACAGCAAGAAGATCGGTTTCGAAGGTGGCCAGATGCCCCTGCAGCGCCGTCTTCCCAAATTCGGTTTCAAGAACATCAACCGTAAGGAATATCAGGCTGTCAACCTTTCTTCACTGCAGGCCTTGGCTGAAGCACAGTCACTGACCAAGATTGGCCTTGCCGAACTCGTAGCCGCTGGCCTGGCATCATCCAAGCAGTTGGTGAAGATTTTGGGCGTGGGCGAACTCAAAGCCCAGCTGACTGTCGAAGCTCATGCTTTCTCGAAGAGTGCAGAGGCAGCCATCGTAGCCGCCGGCGGCACCGCAACCAAACTCTAATCAAGTAATTTCGATGAAAAAAATAATCGAGACCATCAAGAACATCTGGAGAATTGAGGATTTGAGAGTTCGAATCCTCATCACTCTCCTCTTTGTTGCTATCTACCGCTTTGGCTCGTTCATTGTGCTTCCGGGCATCGACCCCGGACGCCTGGCCAAGTTGCAGGAGCAAACCAGCGAGGGACTCATGTCTCTGCTGAACATGTTCTCGGGTGGTGCCTTCTCAAACGCATCCATCTTTGCGTTGGGTATCATGCCCTACATCTCGGCATCGATCGTCATCCAGCTCCTTGCCATCGCTGTACCTTACTTCCAGAAGATGCAGCGCGAAGGTGAGAGCGGACGTCGCAAGATCAATCAGTACACCCGCTACCTGACAATAGCCATCCTGCTGTTCCAGGCACCCACGTATCTGATCAATCTCAAGGCGCAGACGGCAGGTTCAGGAGCCTTCCTCGTAGGCGACGGCTTCTGGTTCATGTTCTCTTCAACGGTCATTCTTGCCGCAGGCAGCATGTTCATACTGTGGCTTGGCGAGCGCATCACCGACAAGGGCATCGGCAACGGCGTGTCACTCATCATCATGATAGGTATCATCGCCCGCATGCCGACAGCCATCACCCAAGAGTTTGTCACCGCACTCAGCGGCGCCGAGGGAGGTGGACTCATCAAGTTCCTCTTTGAGATAGTCGCTCTGCTCTTCGTGATGGCCTTGGCTATTATGCTTGTAAAGGCAACGCGTAAGGTACCCGTTCAGTATGCCAAGCGTGTCGAGGGCAATCGTGCAGTAGGCGGAGCCCGCCAGTACATCCCCCTCAAGCTCTTTGCCGCCAACGTGATGCCCATCATCTTCGCACAGGCCATCATGTTCATCCCCCTCACGCTGGCACAAACAGTCAGCAAGGGCGGCGGCAGCTGGCTCATGACACAGTTCCTCGACCATACGAGCGTCATGTACAACGCAGTATTCGTCGTACTGATCATAGCATTCACCTACTTCTACACCGCCATCACGCTCAACCCCGTGCAGATGGCCGAAGATATGAAGCGTAACAACGGTTTCATCCCCGGCGTAAAGCCCGGCAAACCCACCGCCGACTATCTTGACAACGTGATGTCGCACATCATTTTTCCCGGCTCGCTCTTCATCGCCCTGATAGCCATCATGCCCGCCTTCGCAGGCATCTTCGGCGTCAAGCAGGAGTTCGCGCAGTTCTTCGGAGGAACCTCGCTGCTCATCCTCGTAGGTGTAGTGCTCGATACCCTGCAGCAGATTGAGAGCCACCTGCTGGTACGTCATTACGACGGCCTCCTCAATTCTGGACATGTACGTTCACGTTCTGCACAGGTTGCCGCCTATTAATTGAGTCTGGATGATATTCCTCAAAACCCAAGACGAGATAGAGCTGCTGCGCCAGGCCAACCTCTTGGTCAGCGCCACGCTCGCCGAAATCGCAAAAACAATTCAGCCGGGTGTCACAACCCGACAGTTAGACACCCTGGCTGAAACGTTCATACGCGACCATGGCGCCGAACCCACCTTCAAGGGTTTCCCCAACCCCTACGGTAGCCCGTTCCCCGCCTCCATCTGCACCTCCGTCAACCACGTAGTAGTGCACGGCATCCCCGATGATGAGCCCCTGCGCGACGGCGACATCGTGTCAGTCGACTGCGGCACACATCTCAACGGCTTCTGCGGCGACTCCTGCTACACCTTCTGTGTCGGCGAAGTCAAGCCCGAAGTCAGGGAACTCCTGCGCACCACCAAAGAGTCGCTCTACAAAGGCATCGAAGCCGCCATCACCGGCCACCGCCTCGGCGACATCGGCCACGCAGTGCAAACACACTGCGAAAACGCAGGATACGGCGTAGTGCGCGAGTTCGTAGGCCATGGCATAGGCCGCGACATGCACGAAGAGCCCCAAGTGCCCAACTACGGGCGCCAAGGCACAGGCAAAACCATCAAAAATGGCCTCTGCATAGCCATCGAGCCCATGATAACCCTGGGCACACACGAGTTGGCCATGCTGCCCGACCGCTGGGGAGTCGTCACACGCGACCACCAACCAGCAGCCCACTTCGAGCATACCATCGCCATACACCACGGCAAGGCAGACATACTCTCCTCGTTCAAGGAAATTGAAGAAATAGAAAGACAAAAACAATAAAATGGCAAAAGAAGCAGCAATCGAACAGGACGGAACCATCGTCGAGGCATTAAGCAATGCCATGTTCCGCGTAGAACTGGAAAACGGCCATCCCATCACAGCCCACATCTCAGGCAAGATGCGCATGCACTACATCAAAATCCTGCCCGGCGACAAAGTCAAGGTGGAAATGAGCCCGTACGACCTTTCAAAAGGAAGAATAGTGTTCAGATACAAATAAAAAGCAACATATGAAAACAAGAGCATCATTAAAAAAGCGCACGGCTGACTGCAAAATCGTACGTCGCAAAGGCCGCCTCTTTCTGATTAACAAGAAAAACCCCAAGTACAAACTCCGTCAGGGTTAAAACCACGTCCGAAAAAATCATTACAACTATATGGCAATAAGAATTGTTGGTGTAGACCTCCCTCAGAACAAACGGGGAGAAATCGCCTTGACCTACATTTATGGTATAGGTCGTAGTAGCTCGGCTAAGATTCTGGACAAGGCCGGCATTGACAGAGACATCAAGGTAAAGGACTGGACAGACGACCAGGCAGCCAAGATTCGTGAAATCATCGGTGCCGAGTTCAAGGTAGAGGGCGACCTCCGCTCCGAAATCCAGCTCAACATCAAGCGTCTCATGGACATCGGTTGCTACCGCGGTGTGCGCCACCGTCACGGCTTGCCCGTACGCGGACAGAGCACCAAGAACAATGCCCGTACACGCAAGGGCCGCAAAAAGACCGTTGCAAACAAGAAGAAAGCTACTAAATAATAAATAAATATGGCAAAGAAAACAGTTGCAGCCAAAAAGAGAAACGTGAAAGTCGACGCCATGGGCCAGCTCCACGTACACAGCTCTTTCAACAATATCATTGTCTCGCTTGCAAACAGCGAAGGTCAGATCATCTCTTGGTCATCAGCCGGTAAGATGGGCTTCCGCGGTTCCAAAAAGAACACCCCCTATGCAGCCCAGATGGCAGCACAGGACTGCGCCAAGGTAGCCTACGACCTCGGCCTGCGCAAGGTCAAGGCCTACGTCAAGGGTCCGGGCAACGGCCGCGAATCAGCCATCCGCGCCATCCACGGAGCAGGCATCGCCGTTACCGAAATCATCGACGTTACTCCGCTTCCCCACAACGGTTGCCGTCCTCCGAAGAGAAGAAGAGTATAATAACACTGAGTACCATCGCTAAATAAAGACAACACACAACATGGCAAGATATATAGGACCCAAGTCACGTATCGCCCGTAAGTTCGGCGAGGCTATCTTCGGTGCCGACAAGGTATTGGCAAAGCGCAATTTCCCTCCCGGCCAGCACGGTAACAACCGTCGTCGCAAAACCTCAGAATACGGCGTCATGCTCGCCGAGAAGCAAAAAGCCAAGTACACCTACGGCGTACTCGAAAAGCAGTTCCGCAACCTCTTCGACAAAGCAGCATCAGCCAGTGGCATTACCGGTGAAATCCTCCTCCAGAGCCTCGAATGCCGCCTCGACAACCTCGTCTTCCGCCTCGGCATCGCACCCACCCGTGCAGCAGCCCGTCAGCTTGTCAACCACAAGCACATCACCGTCGACGGCAAGGTAGTCAACATCGCATCCTACAGCGTAAAGCCCGGCCAGGTCATCGCCGTTCGCGAAAAGTCCAAGTCACTCGAAGTCATCGCCGACTCACTCGCAGGCTTCAACCACAGCAAGTATCCTTGGATTGAATGGGACGAAAACCTCAAGTGCGGCAAAATGTTGCACAAACCCGAACGCGCTGACATCCCCGAAAACATCAAGGAGCAGCTGATCGTCGAGTTGTACTCTAAAAACTAATTCCTAATCCCCTTCATTCATGGCGATATTAGCATTTCAAAAACCTGACAAGGTGATCATGTTGGAAAGCTCCCCCAAGTTCGGAAAATTCGAATTCCGTCCCTTGGAGCCGGGCTTCGGTACAACCGTCGGAAATGCCTTGCGTCGCATCCTCCTCTCCTCACTCGAAGGCTACGCCATCAACACCATCAAAATCGAAGGTGTCGAACACGAGTTCGCCTCAGTGCCCGGAGTGCGCGAAGACGTCACCAACATTATCCTCAACTTGAAGCAAGTACGCTTCAAGCAGAAAGTAGAAGATTACGAAACCGAGAAGGCTACTATCACCATCTCTAACTCAACCGAGTTCAAAGCTGGCGATATCAGCAGATATCTCAATGGATTTGAAGTGTTAAATCCCGAATTAGTGATTTGTCACTTAGATTCAAAAGCCACGATGCAGATAACCATCTCCATCAACAAGGGCAGAGGCTACGTTCCCGCCGAGGAAAACCGCATCTTCTGCACCGACGTCAACGAGATAGCTATCGACTCCATTTACACCCCCATCCGTAACGTCATGTACGCCGTAGAGCCCTTCCGCGTAGAGCAGAAGACCGACTACGACAAACTCGTACTTGAAGTCACCACGGACGGTTCCATACACCCGAAGGACGCACTCAAGGAAGCAGCCAAAATCCTTATCTACCACTTCATGCTCTTCTCCGACGAGAAGATCACCATGGAAGACAAGGCCGATGCCGACAACGAAGAGTTCGACGAAGAAGTACTCCACATGCGACAGCTCCTCAAAACCAAGCTCGTCGACATGAACCTCTCCGTTCGCGCACTCAACTGCCTCAAGGCTGCCGACGTCGAAACACTTGGCGAACTCGTACAGTTCAACAAGAACGACCTCCTCAAGTTCCGCAACTTCGGTAAGAAATCGCTCACTGAGCTTGATGATTTGCTCGAGAGTCTGAATCTGTCGTTTGGAACTGACATCTCTAAGTATAAATTAGATAAAGATTAATTTCTGAAATGAGACACAATAAGAAATTCAACCATCTGAGCCGTACTGCTTCTCACAGAGCCGCCATGCTCTCCAACATGGCATGCTCTCTGATCAAGCACAAAAGAATCACTACGACTCTCGCTAAGGCCAAGGCCCTCAAGAAGTACGTTGAGCCCCTCATCACCAAGAGCAAGGACGACACCATGAACTCCCGCCGCGTAGTCTTCAGCTACCTCCAGGACAAAGTCGCCGTCACCGAACTCTTCCGCGAAGTACGCAGCAAGGTGCTCGACCGTCCCGGCGGCTACACCCGTATCATCAAGACCGGTTTCCGCGCCAGCGACGCTTCCGACATGTGCTTCATCGAGCTCGTCGACTTCGATGAAAACATGGCCAAGACCAAGAAGAAGGCTACCCGCACACGCCGCAGCAAAAAGTCAGCTGCAGCCGAAGCCCCCGCAGCCAGCGAAGCCGTAGCCGAAGCTCCCGTAGCCGAAGCACCCGCCGCAGAGCAGGCAGCCGAGTAAATCGAGCAAACAATCCAGCCGCACCACACACCAAGGCCCGGCGGATTACAAATACATCGGATATCGGCGGAGCCCCAGCGCCCCGTCCCATCCACACCAACACCAAGGGTGTGACATTGCCACAAGCAGTGTCACACCCTTTCATTTTCCACCGGCCAAGCGCATAGTTTCGGAGTAACCATCCGAAACAAGCCGACTTTTACATGATGTTTTTGCTTGTGAACTTTGCAGTCAAAAACGCCATGTTTAATTTGTAACCATCCGAAACAAGTCAGCTTGTTCGGATGGTTACGCCCATTGTTCCCCAGCGAGGCCAGGGCAAAAAATAACCCGCCGTTAAAGGACGATGGGGCAGAACCGATTGTGTGCACACACGGAATAATCCTTATTGCGATTTGCCCCGCCAAAAATAGATGCTACGTAAAAAAGTTTACGTACGACGTGAGTTTTTTTACGTACGACGTGATATTTTTTACGTAGCGCCCCGTTTCAACCCTCCGCCGCCCCGCCGGAAATAGATGCCGTGGAAGATAGTTCCCACGGCGAGGTAACTTTCTTCCACGGCGTGGGAGGTTTTTCCCACGGCATCCTCTTTTTTACGGCTCTGATTGGCCATCATGAGAAGGCTGTCCGCTAAAAATGAATGGTATAAAAGTAAGAGTGGGGGCCTACTTGGGTGGATGAAATTCATTTAAGCTTATAACCTGCATTTGAATGTCATTTCTTTAGCTCCAAACGGTTTACCGGTCATCAGCAAAAAAATAACCCACCGTTAAAGGACGATGGGTTGGGACCTAATGTGTTCACAACGGAATAATCCTTATTGTGATTTGCTAGAAATTCATGGCAAATATACAATAAAAAATAGAAATAGCGTCATATCGCAGTAATTCTTACCTTTGTGGTCAATTACTGAATTATTGAATTTCATTCGACCTTTTCTCGCCATGGCATCGCTCAAATCCTCTCGGCTTTGGCGCTGCTCATTTGGCTTAACGAAAAGGTTGGATTCGTTATTATTATGGAAGACAAAAGAAACATTCTTGGGTTAGACCTTGGCACCAACAGCATTGGTTGGTGCGTGATCAGTGAGTCTAACGCATGTAGCGAGACTGAACAAGTCCGTAAGATTGAAGATGCTGGTTGCCGTATTATCCCTATGGATGCTGCCATGCAGAGCGATTTTGCCAAGGGAAACACCATTTCGCAGACGGCCGACCGCACGAGTTCGCGTGGCAGCCGCCGTTTGCGTGAGCGCTCGCTGCTGCGCCGTTGCCGCCTCCTGCGTGTGCTCAACGTGATGGAGTTCCTGCCCAGCCACTATGCCGCGTCGCTCACGCGCTACGGCCGCTTTCGCAACCACGAGGAGTGCAAGCTAGCATGGGCCGTTGGTGAGGCTGGCAGGCCGTACTTCCTCTTCAAGCAGTCGTATGATGAAATGCTGCAGCTCTTCTGGCAGCTCCATCCCGATCTCCAGAGCAACGGGCTGAAAGTGCCTTACGACTGGACACTTTATTATTTGCGCCACAAAGCCCTTTCACAACCCATCACGCCACAGGAGCTCGCGTGGCTCCTGCTCTCCTTCAACCAGAAGCGCGGCTATTACCAGGCACGTGGCGAGGAAGAGCGCGACGACCGCAGCAAGAAGGAAGAGTACTACAAACTCAAGGTCGTCGACGTGGTCGATACCCACACCAAGAAGGGCAAGGCCACATGGTACGACGTCATACTTGAAAATGGCATGGTCTACCATCGCGCTGCCGACGTGGCCCCCGACTGGATAGGCAAAACAAAGGAGTTCATCGTCACCACCGCGCTCGAAGCCGACGGCCAGCCCAAGCTCGACAAGGACGGGCAGCCGAAGCGCTCCTTCCGCATGCCCGGCGACGACGACTGGGGTTTGCTGAAAATCAAGACGCAGGCCGACATTCGCACCTCCGGCAAAACTGTGGGTGCCTACATCTTCAATGCCCTGCTGGCCAACCCCAAGCAGAAGGTGAGGGGCAAACTCGTACGCACCATTGAGCGCGACTTCTATCGCGACGAGATAGTCAAGATACTTGAGGCGCAGAAGCGTTTCATGCCGCAGCTCACCGACCCCGCGCTCTATCTCGATTGCATCACCGAGCTTTATCCGAGTAACGAAGCCTACCGCGCCTCCATCTCCCAGCGCGATTTCACCTACCTTTTGGTCGACGACATCCTCTTCTATCAGCGTCCGCTCAAGAGCAAGAAATCCCTCATCGCTGAGTGCCCGTATGAGAGTCACGTGTTCGTTGGTCCCGACGGCCAGCCGCAGCAGCGCTTTGTCAAGTGCATAGCCAAGTCGCACCCCCTTTATCAGGAGTTCCGCTTATGGGAGTTTCTGTCGCACCTTCGCATCTACAAGTCGGAGGTCGATGCCTCAGGCCGCTTGATGGACGACTGCGACGTCACCGCGCAGTTCCTCCCCGACGACGACGCCTACGTAGCCCTTTTCAACTATCTCAACGACCTGCCCTCCATCAAGCAGAAGGACCTGTTGGGAAAATATTTCAAAATCAAGAAACCCAAGGGCACCGATGCCGAACTGCCCTATCGCTGGAATTACGTGCAGGACAAGGAGTATCCCTGCAACGAAACGCGGGGTGAAATCCTCATGCGTCTCAAGAAGGCTGGCGTCGATGCCTCCTTCCTCACCCCGCACGAGGAGGAGCGCCTGTGGCACATACTCTATAGCGTGAGCGACCGCAAGGAGTTGCGCAAGGCCTTGCAGCGTTATGCCGACAGCCATGCCTTGGGCCAAGAGTTTGTGGAGGTCATGGCCAAGCACCCGCCCTATGCTTCCGACTACGGTGCCTATTCGGCCAAGGCCATCAAGAAGCTGCTGCCGCTCATGCGCCGTGGATCCTATTGGCGTACCGACCACATCGACCCCGCCACCCTTGTCCGCATCCAGCGCATCATCGATGGCGAAGTCGACGACACCATCTCCGAGCGCGTTCGGCTCAAGGCCATGTCGCTCACCTCACTCGAGCACTATCGCGGTCTTCCCCAGTGGCTGGCATGCTACATCGTTTATGGCCGCCACAGCGAGGCACGCGACGCCCAGCGCTGGACCCACCCCGACGACATCGACCGCTACCTTGCCAGCTTCCGCCAGTTCTCCCTGCGCAACCCCGTCGTGGAGCAGGTCGTTACCGAAACGCTGCGTGTGGTGCGCGACATCTGGCGCGTGCACGGGCATCTTGACGAAATACATATCGAGATAGGCCGCGACCTCAAGAACCCCGCCGACAAGCGCAAACAGATGGCGCAGAAGGCTGTCGACAATGAAAACACCAACCTCCGCATCAAGGCCTTGCTCGCCGAGTTCCTCAACCCCGAATTCGGCATTCAGGAGGTGCGCCCCTATTCACCCTCGCAGCAGGAAACCCTTCGCGTCTACGAGGACGTCGTGCTGCATAGTGTCGATGCCATTCCCGATGACATTGCCGACATCATGAAGGCCCTCTCGCAGGCCGATGCCGTCAAGAGGCCGTCGCATAAGCAAGTCCAAACTTACTTAGATTGGCTGCAAGATAATTACGTTTCGCCCTACACAGGCCAAACTATCCCCTTGGCGCGACTCTTCACCCGCGACTACGAAATTGAGCACATCATACCCCAGTCGCGCTACTTCGACGACTCCTTGTCGAACAAAGTCATTTGCGAGGCCGCTGTCAACAAACTTAAGGACAACGCCCTGGGCTATGAGTTCATCAAGAAGCACCATGGCGAGGTGGTCGAAGTGGGCGAAAACCGCAGAGTCACCATTTACGAGGTCGACGCCTATTGCGACCATGTGCAGCAAGCCTATAAGCACAACCGCGCCAAGATGAAGAAACTCCTGATGGACGACATCCCCGACGACTTCATCGAGCGTCAGCTCAACGACAGCCGCTACATCAGCAAGTTCGTCAAGAACCTCCTCTCACACATTGTGCGTGAGGAGAACGAGCAGGAAACCACCTCCAAGCATCTCGTGGTGTGCCCCGGCAGCGTCACCGACCGCCTCAAGCGCGAGTGGGGCGTCAACGATGTCTGGAACAGCATCATCCTGCCGCGTTTCGAGCGCATGAACCAAATTACGGGCACTACGCACTTCACCACCGTCAGCAGCTCGGGCCACACCATCCCCGACATGCCCCTCCATTTGCAGAAAGGTTTCAGTAAGAAGCGCATCGACCACCGCCACCACGCCATGGACGCCATCGTCATAGCCTGCACCACACGTGAGCACGTCAACCTCCTGAGCAACGAGGCCGCCCTCTCGCGCACCAACGCCAACCGCTACCAGCTCTCGCGCAAGTTGCGCCGCTACGAGGACACCCTCATCATGCGTAACGGCGAGGCTCGCAAGGTTTCCGTCGCCAAGGAGTTCAACATGCCGTGGCCCACGTTCAAGTCCGATTTGCACCAAGCGCTCGAGCAGGTCATCGTCAGCTTCAAGCAGAACCTCCGCATCATTGGCAAAACCAGCAACTACACCTCGCGCTTTGTGGACGGCGTGAAGAAAATGGTCAAGCAAACCAAGGGCGACGACCATTGGGCCATCAGGAAGTCGATGCACAAGGACACCGTGTTTGGCGAAATCAACCTGCGCGGCATCAAGACGGCCACCCTGGCCGATGCCATGCAGCGCCCCGAGCGCATCGTCTCTACCAGCCTCAAGGCGAAGGTGCGCGAGCTGCTCAGCCTTGGCTACACCCCCGCGCAGGCCAAGCGCTACTTTGACGACCACAACGACGAGTGGCCTGAGCTCAACACAAGGAAAATCGAGGTCTACTACTTCTCTTGCGAAACCTCCACGCATGTCTATGCCACCCGCAAGCCTCTCGACACCTCCTTCACCGAAGCCGCCATCAAAGGCAAGGTAGCCGACACGGGCATTCAGCAGATTTTGCTGCGCCATCTCGCGGCCTGCCAGGGCGATCCCGAGAAAGCCTTCTCGCCCGACGGCATCGACGCCATGAACCAGCACATCCGCTCGCTCAACGGCGGCCGCTTCCACCAGCCCATCTTCAAGGTAAGGGTCTACGAGCGCGCCGAAAAGTTTGCTGTTGGCACCGTGGGCAACAAGAAGCACAAGTTTGTCGAGGCGGCTAAGGGCACCAACCTCTTCTTTGCTGTCACCGAGGAGGAAACCCTCAACAAGACGACGGGCTTGCCTGAGAAGACGCGCAGGTTCCGCACCATCCCCCTTGCCGAGGCTATTCAGAAGATGAAAGCGGGGCAGCCCCTCGACGCCCAGGCCACGTTCATCCTCTCGCCCAACGACCTTGTCTATGTGCCCACCGAGCAGGAGTTGGCCGACGGCTGCATCGCCTCACCGCTCAACACCAGCCGCATCTACAAGATGGTTTCGGCATCTGGTGTGGAATGTTGCTTCGTGCCTTTCTGTGTGGCTTCACCCATTGTAGACAAGGTGGAGTTCTCGCGTCATAATAAAATGGAACGGGCCGTTACGGGCGAGATGATTAAACGAGTCTGCATCCCCCTCACCGTCGACCGCCTTGGGCGTATCATTAAGATAGGGGTTTAGTTCTGTTAGGTAAAAGGCATGATACGATGATAATGAAGACCCTGTATTTTGGTAATCCCGCTTACCTCTCCCTGAGCTCATGGTGGGCGTGGCGCAAACCACTGCCTCCCTGAGCAAATGCTTTAGTGGCGAGCATCGCGTGGTGGCTTACCCTGCATTATAGTGTGTAATAAGTGTATGGACAGATTGAGTGAATATCGCGTCATGTGGATATTGGTTTTCTTCGATTTGCCTATCGAAACAAAGGAGGACAAACAGGCGTACCAACTTTTTCGCAAACTTCTTCGCTACGATGGCTTCTCCATGTTTCAGTTTTCCGTCTATGTGCGGCACTGCGCCAGCATGGACAATGCCGAGGTGCACATCAAGCGCGTTAAGGGCTTCGTGCCCTCAAAAGGCCGCGTCGCGGTTATGTGCATCACCGACAAGCAATTTGCGAACATCCAGTTTTTTACAGGCTCCAAAACGCGAAAAGCCGCGGCACAGCCCCAGCAACTCGAGTTGTTCTGACGCGTTTTTTAATTTCTATCAATCAAAAACAACACCTGAATGTCAGCTACATGCTGGCATTCAGGTGTTGTTTACCTAACAAAGGTACAAATTTCTCAGCAAATCACAACAACCTTCAGAGACGTAATAGCCAGGGCGGCGGTGTTGTTTACCTAACAAAGGTACAAATTTCTCAGCAAATCACAACGGGCTGCTTTCGCACCTTGACCGCAGTAAGGTGTTGTTTACCTAACAAAGGTACAAATTTCTCAGCAAATCACAACAGCTCCATCATCGCCTGCTTACGCCGCGCGGTGTTGTTTACCTAACAAAGGTACAAATTTCTCAGCAAATCACAACATTACAGGCGTAGCAGCCGTATGGGCACTCGGTGTTGTTTACCTAACAAAGGTACAAATTTCTCAGCAAATCACAACTTACCGATGCCCTCAAAGGCGAAATCCTTGGGTGTTGTTTACCTAACAAAGGTACAAATTTCTCAGCAAATCACAACGGCTTTCGGTGCGGTGTGCACTGGGATATAGGGTGTTGTTTACCTAACAAAGGTACAAATTTCTCAGCAAATCGTCACCTCCTGCTTCCTCCTTTTCTTTCCAGCCCATGCTGTTTTCGTGCGGGCTCACGTGGCGGGTATGGCAGGCTGGGCGCGGGAGGTGTTACTCGCCTGTGTAGTAGCGGATGAGGCGTTCGGTGGCGCGGCAGCATACGGGGCAGAAGTCGGGGGCTTCGTTCGTTTTCATGCGGCAGTCGGGGCAGGGTCGGTAGACGCCTTTTGAGGTGTAGCCCGCGCCTTCGTAGACGCCGAGGGGGTGCGCAGCGGCTTCGGCGGCAGGGGTGGGTATGGGTGTGGCGGCGGGGAGCATGTCGGCCCACTTGGTGCTGAAGTGGGTGAGGGTGGTGATGTTCTGCTCCCAGGGTTCGCGGCCGGGAATGTAGTAGGGCTCGTACATGTCGTCGTAGTAGTACTCGTCGGCCAGGCCGGCGAAGCTGTGGCCGAACTCGTGCACCACCACGGGGCGGAAGGAGCGGTGGCGGGCGGTGGTGAGCGTGTAGCTGTTGTAGATGCCTCCTCCGCCGTAGTGAGGCGTGTTGGCCAGTATGATGATGTGCTCGTAGGGTATGCCGGCAAGGGCGTTGTGCAGGGTGCGCAGCCGCAGGGTGGTGAGGTAGCGCGCGGAGTAGAAGGTGTCGAAGTGCGAGGCGAGGGGTGTGTGCTTCCAGAGCCCTTGGCCGGGAATGCTCACGCCGCTCTGGGGCGAGGGCAGTGCTACGGCCACTACTTGGAAGCGGTCGGCGTAGCGCTTGTAGGGGGCGGAGGCGAAGAGGGCTTGGCAGGCGGCGATGGCGTGGGTATAGAAGGTGTCGGCCTCGGCCTCGGTGTAGCCCTCGGCCACAATGGCCACGTCGATGGGCTGGGGGTGGCTGGCGGCGTGCACCACGCGGTGAGGCGGCGGGGTGCTGGGCAGGTGGCGCAGGAGTATGTCGGTGGGGCATACGGTGTGGGTGAGGGTGGCCAGGGGTTTGCCTGTGAGGGCGTCGAGCGTGAGGGTTACCACGGCGGTGTCGCGTGGCATGGGCAGGAGCATGACGTGCTCAAAGGCCTTGGGCAGGCGGGGGGCCTCCTCGGTGCCCAGCCATTCCTGAAAGAGGGTGGAGAAGGAGTGGCAGTAGATGAGTCGCCCTGTGCGCTTGTCGTGCATGGCTATGCGGCCGTTGCCTTGCAGTGCGAGTGTGTCGAGGTGCGTGCGGCGGCCGGCCCAACGGGGCAGCATGCAGAGCTCGTCGACGGCTATGTGCTGGGCGTGCACATCGCCCGAGAGGGAGTAGTCGATGCGCAGCGTGCTGTCGGTAAAGAAGGTGTGGAAGCTTGCCGTCTGCCCGTGAGCTGCGAGGCTCAGGCAGGTGCAGGCCAGCAGCACCAGCAGGTGGTGGGGGCGGAGCAGGTGGCGGATGGTGAGGTGCGTGTGTGTCATGGTGTGGGGTGTGAGTGTGGGGTGGAACGTGGGGCGCAGGGAGTGGCGGGTCATGGTTGGGGGTGTGTGGGCCAGGCTTGCAGCAGACGGGCTACGCCGCGGCTGATGCTGTGGAGGCCGAAGCGTGAGGGTTGCAGCTGGCTGGGTGGGAGATAGACGATGCTGGCGGCGTCGTCGGCCGCTTGGGGCTGGCTGCCGGGTGCCAAGGTGCAGAGGAAGAAGGCGTCGGCCGTGTGCACGGTGTGGCCGCTGAAGGGGTAGTCGTTGGGCAGGGAGAAGAGGTAGGTGCATTGTGCCAGTTCGGCGCCGAGTTCCTCGCGCACCTC